>OIWS01000831.1_pt1 | contig 35474 bp, 22 predicted proteins | sample 1587611 | NCBI WGS metagenome assembly OIWS01 (sample SAMEA3888919, study PRJEB22519) | human gut metagenome | biome: human gut; feature: human-associated habitat; material: faeces | place: Denmark | collected 2010 | reverse complement strand
ATTATTCTTGGCTGGCATAGAAGGCGGATGCGACAAACTGCGTTTCGCGATAAAATCAGCCGCCGCGAGAAATTCTCGCGGCGGCTGACAAGTCGGAAACCGACTTTCAATATAATTGAGCAAATAAAGAACCAAGAAAAAAACATTCTGGTATTCCGACGATTACGGAAGTTTTGAAAGCGGGCGAAAGTCTACTTATTGAGCTTTCTATATTCTCTTGGCGAAACCCCAAACGCTTTCTTAAAGGTCCGATTAAAGTGGCTCATACTTAAATAGTCGAGTTCTTGCGCTATCTCGGAAATCGTTTTATCGGTGTACAAGAGTTCGTCTTTTGCAAATGAAAGTTTTGACGTTGTAACGTGCTCTATAATGGTGCGCCCGGTGTGCTTTTTGAATATTCTGGAAAGTCGTGAATAGGAATAAGGCGTTTTTTGAGCAAGAGCATCGACATTTTCAAATGAAATGAACGGCGAATTTAATGTCATGACGAAATCGTTAAGCCAATCAGGAGATTGTTCTTTTAAACTGTAATAGGAAAACACGAAAAGACTGATTATTCTATTTACTATGATTTTTGTCTGAAAAAGCCTTGTTTCGTTATCAATCATATTTGATTGCATCGACAGAATAATCGGAATAATCGTCCGCAAAAACTCCGGTGAAAGTTTGTTCGTTAAAATATCGTCGAAAGATGACAGTTTATCATATAAAGAGTTGCCGTAAACGGACGATATTTTTTGCATATATTCGTTTTTTATTAAAAAAGTAAGAGTTTTTGTTTCCCTTTCTTTTTCAAAAATATAAGCATGCATGTCGTTAGGGCGTAAGAGACAAACGTCTCCGCTTTTCATTGTGTATATTTTGCCGTTTATTATATGTGAGAGAGAATTGTCGACGACTAACAAAATTTCCCAATAATCGTGAATATGAAAATTGGTGTACGGTCTGTTCAAATAGTTAAATGAGACCTCTTGATCCGGGTAAGGTGAACAAGCGGTATATTTGCAAATGTTTTTCTGGCTTTTTGCCGGTCTGGATTGTTCCATGCTCTTTATCCTCAACAATATTTTACCATAGAGAATGCCGAATTGTCAATGGGCGAAGCGTTTTTTGAGCAGTTTAGGTGAGTTTCTATGGTAAAATATGCCTGTTCGGATTAAACTTGTAGCATAATTAGGCAAGTTGTCGGCATAAAAGTTGTAGAAATCAGAATCAATTTAGTGTATAATTGGCATAGTCTAAAAACAAATGTTAAAGGAGACTGAAAATGAAAAAAAGATTATTAGGGGTCGTGCTGTGCGGATTTATTGTCGCAAGCAGTATGAGTGCAACGGCATGCGTAAAACATAAAATCGACGACGATGCCGGCGATAAAAGCGTTTTGTACGTAACCAACTATAACGGCGGTTTCGGTAAGGAATGGATAGCGGAAGTAGAAAAACGTTTCGAGGCAAAATACGAAAACGAATCTTTTGAAACGGGGAAGACGGGCGTGGATATAAGAGTTCTTAACGAACACGACGGCGGAAGTACCTACCTGGATAAAGTAGACGCAGCAAAAGGCGAAGTATTCTTTATAGAAGACGTTGACTATTACGAATGGATGAGTAACAACAAGCTTCTCGAAATTACGGACGTTGTTAATGCGGTACTTAGCGACGGCAACTCCGTTTATTCTAAAATGACGCCCGAACAGCAGTCGTTTTATAATTATAACGGACAAGGAAAATATTACGCTCTTCCTCACCACGCTCATCAGACAGGTCTTATCTATGACATGGATTTATTTGAAACGGAAGAGTTCTATTTTGCTAAAGACGGCGCGCCGAGCGAGGCGGGTTATACGGGGACGAATAAGTTCACGGGCGATAAGGACAACGCTTCGGCAGGTCCTGACGGGAAGTATGGAACTTCCGACGACGGACTTCCCGCAACCTATACCGAATTTTACGCTCTTTGCGATTATATGGTAAGCAAGAATACGGATACGGATATCGTTCCTATAATTTGGTCGGGAAGTAACCGCAGAGATTATCTCAACTGGTTCTTGTCGGAACTTATGGCGGATTACGAGGGCAAGGAGCAACTTGAACTCAACTATACTTACAACGGTACGGCTAAAAACCTTATAGAAATAAATGACGGGCAAGTGGAAAAACTTTCCGAAACGCAAATTACCCCGGAAACAGGGTATAAGATTTATAAAACTGCCGGCAGATATTACGCGCTCGAATTTCTTGATAATATCGCAGATCATGCTAAGTGGAACGCCGAGAACAACTACGGCACGTTAGATCAACATCAGGCTCAATACCAATTTCTTGCCGGCAGAACGGGGCAGGTGAAAACAAAAGAGGGAAAAGCGGTTCGTTACGCGTTCCTTATGGACGGCAACTGGTGGGAAAACGAGGCGAAAGATGATTTTGAAAGACTTGTGGATAATTTTGGAGATTCTTATTCCAGCACGAGCAGAAATTTTGCGTTTATGCCTCTGCCGAAAGCGACTACAGACAAAATCGGTGAAGGTTTCACGATAGCGACGACGGATCTTACAAACGCGTTTATCAAAGCGAGCATTGCCGAAAGCAAAGTAAAGCTTGCGAAAGAATTTCTTAAGTTCTGTTATGAAGACGCTCAACTTCAGTCTTTCAACAAGATAACGGGACTTCCCGCTTCGGTCAACTACGAACTTGCTCCGGCAGACTATGCCTCTCTCAGCAAATACGGTCAGAGTTGTTATGACGTAAGAAAGGGTGTGGTCGCGCCGTATTCTCAGAATAAGATTTATATCAACAATTACAGCTCGTTGAAGTTGTGCAAAACGTTTTCTGTCGGTGGCGGTGCCGTTGTGGACGAATTGCAGACAACGACTGCAAAGGCATATTTTTCGTCACTCTGTAAGAACAAAGCAAACGAGGCCGCATGGAAACAAAGTTATTCAAAATGGTTTGAATAACGGGGGACTTTATGTTAAAAGCCAGAATAAAACGCAAAATGGATCGTAACGACTTGATTTTTATCGTTGCTTTGCTTATTTTGCCTACCTTGCAATTTTGCATATTTTATATAGGGACAAACCTGAACTCGTTTGCTCTTGCGTTTCAGAGATATGAAAACGGCAAGTATGTATTCAACGGCTGGGAAAACTTCAGACAGGTTTTCTCGGATATCGCAAACTCTCAGGAGGTCCGTTATGCGTTAAAGAACTCGTTTATAGTGTATTTCGTCGGGCTTTTGATTTCGGTCCCGATCGCGATAATTTTCTCTTTTTATATTTATAAAAAGTTTCCTTTTTACAGAGCATTCAAAGTGTTGCTGTATTTGCCGAACCTGCTTTCTATGCTTACGCTTTGTTTGTTATATCGTTATTTCGCAGACAATGCAATCCCCGATGTGATGAACAGATTATTCGGAATTAACATAGTGTCCGGTTTCTATTCAAACAAGGGAACGCAATACGCCGCGTATATGCTCGCATTTGTTTTGTTCGGTGCGGGCGGCACGCTACTATTGTATCTTGGCGCGATGTCCGGTATTTCTCAATCGGTAACGGAGGCGGCGGAAATAGACGGCGCCGGGAACTTGACACAACTTGTTTATATATTTGTTCCGTTGATATTTCCGACGATTAAAACGTTCTTCATATGCGGAATGGCAAGTTTGTTCTCAAATCAGTTCAACTTGTTCTACTTTGAAGGATTAGGCGCAAATCCAAAATACGAGACGATAGGGTATTATTTCTATAAACTTATAGCGGAGCGCGGAGGCAGACAGAACTATGCCTATGTTGCAACGTTTGGTTTGCTTTTAAGCGCAATGCTTATTCCCGTAACGCTTATAATTAACAAAGTTATGGATAAGTGGCAGGAAAAGATTTCTTAAAGGGGGCAAAAATGAAAAATATTTTCAAGCGCCCGTTCTTTAATGCAAAAAGAAGAGGCAAGTTTACTGCCGGTAATATTGTATTCATAATAACATTCATAGTTCTCGTGATGTACGTTGCCTTATTATTGTGGCTTATGATGTGGGGACTTTTAACGAGCGTTAAGGATTTTTACGGCGATTTCGGTTTGGGTAATGTGGCAGGATTCCCGAAAGAGTTTACGTTTGAAAACTACAAAACGGTTTTCGGTAATTTTTACAGAATAAACGGCGATTACAGGATAGATGCGTTCGGAATAATACTCTATACGCTTTTATATACTATTGGTTGCGCTTTTTTCGTTACGGCGACCCCGTGTGCGGTTGCGTATGTTGTGGCGAGATTCGGTAAAAAGTATAAATGGCTTAACGTATATACGTCTGTAGTTCTTGTTTGTCTTATACTTCCAATAGTCGGCAACTATCCATCCGAGTTAAAACTCGTTCAGTCGATGGGAATTTACCAAAAGATTTGGGGAGTATGGATACTCAAAATGAATTTTTTGAGTATGTATTATCTGGTATTTTTAGGTGCATTCGCCGGTATGCCTGAAGGTTATTCCGAGGCTGCCAAGATAGACGGCGCCGGTAATTTCAGAATACTGTTCAGGATCTATTTGCCGTTGATAAGAAATTTATTCGGCACGGTATTGTTAATTCAGTTTATAGGATTCTGGAACGATTTCCAAACGCCGCTGCTTTACCTGGGCGACGAGTATCCGACGGTTGCTTATTGGTTGTTCAGATTTAACGAAAATACCATGAGCGGCGTGAGCACTGTACCCGTAAAGGTCGCGGGAACAATGGTTCTGGTAATACCGATATTTATCTTGTTCCTGATATTCAGCAAGAAGTTGATGGGTAATCTGTCGCTCGGCGGTATAAAAGAGTGAATCCGTTTACGTTTCGGAAGGTAGTGAGAGTTTTTTAAGGCAAGGGAATATTCCCTTCTGCTTGTTTTTAACAAAACAAGCAGATACATTTATAAGCATAGGAGTGAAAATGAAAAGAGTAAAAATCGCGATAGTCTCGCTTACGATTGCTTTGCTTTTGTCTACGACGGGTTATGCGCTCGGCTTAAAATTGAATACGAAAGTACAAGCGGCAGAATTGACTATCGGAACGGAACTTAAAGAAAACTATTTGTTAGACGATTGGTTTGACGTTCCCGACGGTATTATAGTTGTAAACGGTTCGGAATTTCCGGCGACTGCCTCGGTAAGACTCCCGAACGGCGAAATGACCAGACAACAAGGGTTTTACCTTAACTTTTCGGGGAAATATCAAATAATTTACACCGCAAAGGTAAACGGAAAAACTTACGTTAAACAAAGGGAAATAGTTGTAAACGATTCTGCCTATGCGGAGAAAGCGAAAATAACTTTGGACCTTGCGGGTTACAGCCGCGCCGCGTTGCCTTCCGCGGAAGTCGGTAAGCCGTACAAATTGTTTGACGCAACCGCTACGGTCGGTAAAACTAAAGCAGAGGTCGTAAAAGACGTATATTTGCTTTATGGCGAACATTCTTCGCTTAAAGTGGAAACCATTGACGATTACTTTACTCCCGAAAGAGCGGGGACTTATGAAATAAGATACGTTGCGGAAAACTTCTACGGTGAAAAAACTCAGACCGTTTTAACCGTCAATGCGGTTTCGGACGCTGTCGAACTCGGCATAGAATCGAAAGCGACGGCAATCGGCGTCGCAGGCGAAGCGGTACATTTTGATACGCCCGTCATGACTACGGACGACCGTATGGGTAAAACCATCCTCACGGTAAAAGCGCAAATCGGCGAAAGAGAAGAATCCCTTTACGACGGATTGTATTCAGAGGCGAATAATCTCGGATATGTTTTCGATGCGGTCGGGAAATGGCAGATAAAATGGATTCTTTCCGACTATTCGCGTGCGATAACGACCACTTCCGAAATAGACGTGACTGCGCCCGATCCTGTGTTTGTCGGAGCAGATTCAAAAGCCATAGAACCGGTCTTTTTTACCGGAAGAACGTATAAACTTTCGGATATCTTAGTGAAGTCTTACGACGAAACAGGCGTTCGATACGAGAAAAGCGACGTTACCGTAAATTACGACGACGGAGAAACGATTGCCGTATCTGACGGCGTGTTTACGGTAAAAGACACGGCGACTTCAGTTATTGTCAGATGGACGAAGGGCTCGCTTGAGAAGGCGGAAACCATCCCCGTAAAGAAACTCGTTACCGAAGACGGAATAGATACTTCGGCGTTGTTTGCGGTGAAAAACGACAGACTCGATGTGGGTGAATCGGGCGTAATATTCGATTTTACCAAACACAAAAACAAAGACGTTACGTTTGCGAACAAAGCGTACGTAGGCTCGCTTGCCATTATGCTCGACGCCACATCTTTGAAGGTCGGAAAGAATTTTGAAATATCTCTTATCGATCCGGAAAATACCGATAATAAGGTCGTTGTTAAATTTTCTTTAAGCGGTACCGGACTTACCGTTACGAACAATATCGAAAGCGGGAGTAAAACCGTATCGGTAGGATCAAGCGGAAAAATCGAAAATATAAATGTTTTGTATTCGGACACGACAAAAACATTGGCGGTGAACAACGGTGAAAGCGGAGATAAAAGCGAAGCGAAAATCGTTTTAACAAGTTTCCAAGGTTTTACTTCAAGCGAAGCTTTTATTGTATTTAAAACCTCGTCGAGTAATGCGGAACTCGTTATTTCGAGAATCAACGGACAAAGACTTAACAAAATATCGAAAGACGCAAACCTTCCGCAACTCATCCGAAAAGGGTCTTATTTGCCCGAAGCTTCGATAGGTGAAGAAATAGAATTGTTCACAGCGTACGGTATAGATTCTTTAGACGGATATTGTCTTGCGAAAATCAACGTTAAAAATAACGAAACGGGAGAATATCTCAAATCGACGGACGGTACTGTCCTTAACGGCGTAGACGCTTCCGTACCATATAAGATAAAGGTAACCGCAAGAATGCGTATCCGCATACAGTATACGTCCGAAGATCTTTCGGGAAACGAAACATCGGAGGTAATGTATATAACGGCGATAGGCGGGGTTGCGCCGGAACTTACGGTCGGTAAAAGCACTCAGACGGTTGCGAAACAAGGCGACGAACTCATTCTGCCCGAAATAGGAACCGTTCACCCGCTTGATATAAAAACGGAAGTTTTCGTTGTAGTTTACGATCCGGACGGCAAGGGGACGATTGCGGAAAACGGCAAATATACGTTTACCAAGAAAGGCTCGCATAAAATACTTATAACCGCATGCGACGAAGAAGGCAATTCTTCCGAGTACTATTATTACACGGAGGTAGTCTGATGAAAAAAATAATAGCGATAATATGCCTGGTTATTCTTAGTTTTACGGCGGTAAGTTGTTCGGGCGGTAAAAACGAGATCCCGGTGGACGACGGAACAAAAACGATAAGCCGGGAAGTCGAAACGGTCGCGGACGAATATATAGTCAGAAAAGGATCGTGCGATTACGTTATAGTAACGGAGAATGCGCCTTCCGAGGATATACAGACCGCCGCCGCAGAGTTCAGAACTTTCTTTGCGGAAGCGACGGGAATAAATCTCTCCGTTATTCAGGATAAAGAAACTACGGGCAAAGAAAAGAAAATGATATCTCTCGGTTCGACTTCTTACGCAAGGCTTGCCCTCGGCTCTACGGGCGAAGATCTCGGAAAAGGCTCGTACCGCGTGGTAACGAAAGATAAAAACGCATTCGTCATCGGCGGCAGCGCCGCAGACGTTCTCGCGGGCGCGTACAGACTATTAAAGTATATGTTCGGATTCAATTTCAAGCAGGAGGGGGTATACGAGATTGCGCATGATGTTAAAAACCTTAACTATTTCAAAGTCGACAAAACGGTTAACGCGGCGATTCCGATGCGCGCCGACTATTCCGGTATGAATTTATACGGCAGTACAATCGCTTCCAAAAGGCTGGGGCTTATGGAGGATTACCATATTACGGTAGGTACTCACCATAATTCCTTAAACGTACTCGATATGAAAACTTACCAGGAAAAGTATCCGGAATGGTACGCTACCAGCGGACAACAACTATGTTTTACCGCTCACGGCGACGAAACAAAGTTAAATGCGATGACAGATACCGTTGCGGACTATTTCGTCACGCAACTTATGAAAGAAGAAAACTTAACCAAGACTTATGCGGCATTTTCGATGATGGACGTAAAAAAGACCTGGTGCGAATGCGCGGCTTGCAAAGCCGCCGAGGAAAAATACGGCGCAAAAAGCGGCGGAATGCTGGTAACATGCGATCGTATAGGTAAAAGGATAACAGAAAAACTTGCCGAACTCGGCGATAACAGAACGATAAAAATTGTGACTCTTTTGTATCTCGATACGGAAAATGTTCCCGTTGAGGAGAAGGACGGCAAATACGTCAGGAACTCCAATCTCGGCGCGCTTGAAAACGTCATGCCTATGTGGGCGTGTATCACGAGAAAGACGCACGCATTGCCGTGGAGTGCTCCCGAAAACGCCTCTGCGCTCGATATGCTCGACAGAATGAACGCAGCGTTCGATGAGTTCTGGGTATGGGATTACGGCGTTAATTTCAGAGATTATTTAATGCCGTTCGATACGTTCAACGCGATGGCGGAAGATATGAAAATTCTTTCAGGCTACAATATCGGTTTGTATCTGTATCAACTCGCAAACTCGGCTCGTAACGTAACGGGATTCAACTCGTTAAAACTTTATCTTTTGTCAGAACTCATGGTAGATCCCACGCTTGATGTCGACGAACTCACGGACGATTATTTCGTTCATGCGTATGGTAAGGGCGGCGAATACATGAAAAAGATTTATGACGAATATCGTACGCTTGCGCTTTACAACAGCGAAACGCATGATGACGTACCCGCATGGAACCAAAGCATTTATTCTCAAACCATGCTTGAAGAATCATATTGGAAACGCGGAACAATCAAACGTTGGCTTTCTTATTACGAAAAAGCACTCGATGCGATAGGCGCCGACGGTGAAGCGGATAGTTCGTATCCGGCAAACTCTGTGGCGAAACGTGAAAGGAACATAATGACGGACGGCGTATTCGTAAGATATATTTACGGCGCATTATATCTACAGGACAGTTACGATTATAACGTAGCGTTCAAACTGAAACTTTATTACGACGTACAGAAACTCGGTTTCAGTCACGTTAAAGAACAGGCGGACGCTACCGCTAACTATTGGCCGCTCAGAGAAACGCTTAAAATAGGCAGTTATTTGTAAGGTGGAGATAAGGAAAATGAAGAAGAGAAATATTATTATCTGCATATTGTCTGCGGTGACCTTAATAACTGTATCGATTGTGTTATCCCTGACGGTTTTTGCAAAAAACCGCGGCGGAGAATCAATCGTAATTAACGATAACAGAACGATTACGTTAAATACCTATGATATTTCGGTAGAAGTAGGCGAAACGGAAATGCTTACCGCAAAACTGTCGGTAGGCAAAGGAAAATTCGTCTGGATTTCTTCCGACGAAGCCGTTGCGACCGTAACGGACAAAGGTGCGGTTACAGGTGTAAAAACAGGCGTAACGACGGTATCTGTCGAATGTGGCGGTAAAAAGGCGGAATGTAAAGTTACCGTGGTTTTGCCTGACGGTTATCCAAGGTTTTCAAGGGGAGACGAAGTAATAGAAGTATTTGTCGGTAAAACGTATGAGATAGATACGAAAGTTACGTTTAATGGCGAAAAGGCAGAAACCGTCGTGTCGTGCGAAGTGGCAGACGAAAGCGTCGCTACCGTTGCAAACGGCGTGGTTACCGGCGTAAAAGAAGGTTCTACTTCGATAAACGTTTCTGCCGAATATGGCGGATTTGCCATATTGAAAACGGTAACGGTTAAAGTATACGGAAGAATGATGCTTGAGGCGAGCGAAGAGAATATTTCGCTTCAGCTCGTTTCCGATAATGCGTTAAATTACCGTAGCAGCGTATATTTCGGTGTAAAAGCATATTTCGATCTTGAAGACGTAACAGAACAAATAACTGACGTTAAATGGGTGTCGGAAGACGATAAAACGATTACGGTTACTGCGTTCGACGACAAGGACGGCGCAAAGCGGGCGTTGGTTTCGTCGGTCAAAGCAGGAAAGACAAAGATAAAATGTGTTTTCAAATACAACGAAGAAAGTTATGCTTATTCTTTTGATGTAATGGCTGAAAAATCCGTTTACAGCGCAAGCGAAGCTGTGTTGTTCGATTCGGAAAACGACGGCAATCAGACTGCCACGCTTGCGACAAATCTTTCCGGGAATTGTGTTATCACAGAAGCTCTTAAAGCAACTGTGGGCGGGGACCGACTTAAAGTAAGGGGAACCGAAAAAGGCAACGTAATTCTTGACAGACCGACCGAACTCGAAAAGGGCGAAACGACTATAATCCTGGAAGACGAAAAATGGGTTTGTACGTTCGACGGCGGAGTTTATTGCACGGCGGTTCTTACCAACGATTCGTGCAAAGAATTGCAAAACGGCGGAGAAATATTGGCAGGCTCTTACTATGTACTCGGCGAGGATATAAACGTAGGCTGGACGAGTAAGACGATGGATCCCATAAAGGTATACGGTGTTCTCGACGGCAAGGGCCATACGTTAAAAGGCATAACGCTCGATAAGCCGGATGCCGGTTGGTTGAAAGATCCGAAAGATCCTTCGCAAACGTACGTTTCGTATATAACTTCTAACAGCGGCGTAATAAAAAATATTGCCATCGAATACGAAACGACGTCTAATACGCATAACGGCAGCCTTACTTTTTCAAATTTAATACAAATCAACGAAGGTGAAATAAGCAACGTATTTTTGACGGCTCACGTAAAAGGAAATGCGTGGTACGGATCTGTATTCGTGGGCAAGAATTATGGCGTTATGCAAAACTGCGTTACGGTTGCGCCGACGTATTCGACAAGCAATCAGGGCTTAGCGAACAGATGCAGCGCATGCGTGGCATTCAGTTACGGCGGATCGATTATTAACTGTTATACGCTCGGCGAGAAATGGGACGGCATGGACGATTCTTCGGCTAAGGGGGCGGGCAAATGCTATTCGGAGGCATATACAGGCGGAATTACGTTAAAGAATTGGCGCGGTTCTACCGATATGGCGGAATTGCTTTTATATGAGGATTTTTCTGCGGCAAACGGTTGGAGCGATTATTGGACAACGGATAAATACAGCGTTTCGTTTTCCGGCAAAGAAATAAGTCTTATACCGACAACTTATCTCGATTTGGATTTCATCGAAGAAAGCGACGGCAATATTGCGATTTCCGTTCCCGAAGAAATAACTACTCTTACGGGTGCGACGATAACGTTTAACGATAAAAAGGTTACTCCCGTTTCGCTTGAAAACGGAATACTTACCGTAAAACGCGGGACTTTCAATTACGGCGAATACAATATCAAAATAGCGTATGCGGACAGAACGTATAAGGCGCTTAACGTAAGTTTCGTAACCAAAGCGATAAGAGCGTCGGACGCGTCCGATTTCTATAACTTGTTCAACGGCGACGAGGACGCATATTACGTTCTGACGGAAGATATAGATTTCGGCGGTAAAGCGCTTGTAGGAAATATAACGCTTAAAGGAACATTCGAAGGGAAAGGGCATACTCTGAAAAACTTCGTACTCGATTATGTCGCAGGCGGTTCGGACGCCGCCGATAACGGATGGATGTGTTTCCTGTTCGCAGAAAATAAAGGGACTATCAGAAACGTTTTGTTCGAATATGCGATGAAGGACGCCCCTAACGATAAAATAGCGATAGTGGACGTCAATTCCGGCGTGATAGAAAACGTTTATATGAAAGTAAACGTTATAGAAACTATACAGAACGATTATCAGAAAGGCGGTGCGATAACGAGAGAGAACGCAGGCGGTACGATAAGAAACTGCGTTGTAAATATCACAATTGAGGAAGGCGTAGTTGTCGGTAAAGATTCGGTCGGCAGCAGTTATTCGGCAGTTGCGGCTGTTGCCTGGTACAATCAGGGTGGCGGCATTATTGAACATTGTTATGCATCCGTAGACGGCAGTGAGATACCTTTAGTTTGCTATAACGTAGACGGCACCGTCACAGACTCCGTGGTGTTTGCGACGGCAAGCGAAATGGCAGATGCAATTAAATTCGATGCGGCGCTAGGGTGGAGCGGGTACTTCACAATCGTAAACGGCGAAATCGTTTTCGGTTAACACGGCTAAAAGTTTGCCGTTAGAGAAATTCCGGCGGCAAACTTAAAATAAATCTTTATATAAGGAGAGAAAATTATGAAGAAACTCGGCAAACTTTTGACGATTTTATTACTCGTAGTTGTTTCGTTGACGGCAATTTGCGCCGTTACGGCATGCGATTCGAATTCGTCTAAAGAAACGGAATACACTATAGTATTCCGGGACAAAGAAGGGGGCGATCTTAAAACCGTTACCGTAAAAGAAGGTGTTATTCCCGAATATACGGATGAACTTCCCGAACTTCCGGCGAATACCGCGGAGTTTACTTATTCCTGGAAATGGGATAAAGAATTCGTAGCGGCTACCGCCGATGCGACGTATAAACTGGTTTTAAACTCGGTTAAAAACAAGTATGAAATAAAGTTTATGAATGAAGGCGAGCAGGTGGGCGAAACTCAGACCGTGGAATACGGCGCGGCGGCAATCGCTCCCGAAAGTCCGACAAAAGCGGGTACGGAGGACGAGTCCTATGTTTTCGACGGCTGGTACACTGCGGCAGAAGGCGGCGAAAAAGTTGCCGATTTCACCGTGACGGGCGCGGCGACGTATTACGCGAAATACAACGCGGTTAAAAACTATACCGTTAAATTCGTAAGCGAGGGCGTAGAACTTCAGAGAGGCAAAGCGGCGAGCGGAACGATTCCCGAATACAAGGGCGCAACACCTATCAAGCAGGCTACCGCTCAATTTACCTATACTTTCAAAGGTTGGGATAAAAAAATCGTGGCGGTAACCGGCGACGTAACTTACACCGCAACGTTTGACGAAACGACAAACAAATACACCGTTAAATTCGTAAGCGATGGCGTAGAACTTCAGAGCACCGAAGTAGAATACGGAACGGTTCCCGAATATAAGGGTGCGACTCCGACCATGCAAGCTACCGCTCAATTTACTTACACTTTCAAAGGTTGGGATAAAGGAATCGTAGCGGTAACCGGCGACGTAACTTACACCGCAACGTTTGACGAAACGACAAATCAGTACACCATAACGCTTAAAAACGGCGAAACCGTCTTAAAAACGCTTACTCTCGATTACGGCTCGACCATAGAAGTGCCTGAAGACGTCAAAGCGGAAGGTTATGAAATCCTCGGTTGGGAACCCGAATTCGAAACCGTTACCGAAGATGCGGAATACACCGCAATCGTGGCGAGAATATTAAAGCAGGCGGACAAAGACAACTTTGCGGCAATAATCGGCGCAAATCCCGACGATAACTATGTTCTCGGCGAGGACATCGATTTTGCCAACGGTTCGACCGGTTTCGTGCTGACGTTCGGCGGCGTGCTCGACGGAAGAGGACACAAATTAAAGAATATCAAACTCGGTCTTGCAAACGCGAAGCCCGACGCAAACGATTGGGTATATGCGTTTATAGGCGAAAACGCAGGAACGATTAAAAACATCGGTTTCTATTATACCATTCCCGACGCCAGCGGCAATTTCAGAGCAAGCATGGTTCGTTCGAACAGCGGTCTGATGGAAAATATTTACGTCAAGATAAACGTAGACGCGGCGCCTTATGAAAGCGGAGCTCTTGCAGGACAAAACACAAGTTACGGCGTGATTAAAAACGTAATCGCAAATTGGAGCGGTACGGCTAACGCCAACGCCGGTCCGATAGTAGGCGGAGAACTCGGCGGGACAATCAAAAACGCTTACGCTATCCGTAACGGCGTTTTCGTTTCCGGAAACAACAATTACAGCAATCCGTATAATGCGGCTGTCGATAAGGACGGAGTTCTTATAGGAACTTACGAAAACTGCAAGAACTATGACGATATGGCGGCTCTCGTTGCGGAACTTGATCTGACTGCGAAAGGTTGGAGCAGTTACTGGTCGGTTAAAGAAGGCAAAGTAATTTTCGGCGAAGAAGATCCCGAACCCGTTGACAATGCGGTTATTCTTACTCAGGACGATATGGCGAACTTCGCTAAGATTCTTGCGGAAAATCCTAACGGTAAATACGCTCTCGGCAGCGATATCGATTTCGGCGGCGCGGGAATAGGTACGATTGCAGAATTTAACGGTGAATTAGACGGAAGAGGTTTTGCGTTAAAGAACTTTATCCTTTCTTGGGGCAATGCGACGGACTGGTCTTATGGTTTCATAAAAACGAATAACGGCACGCTGAAAAATCTTATATTGCAATTTAGCGTTACAAAGAAAAACAATAGTTATGAATCGTTCGTATTAAACAATTACGGTTTAATTTCTAACGTTTACGTAGACGTAACGTATGAGATAGTCGGTGCAAAAGCCGCTCCGGTGGTGGGCAAGAACCAAACATCCGGAAAAGTTACGAATTGTATAGTGGTCCTTCATAAGGCTGAAGGAGTGGATTCTTCGGCTTTGAGCGCCATAGTAACTGCCGACTATAACAGTACGTTAAAATACTGCTACGGCGTTTGCGGCGACGTAATTCCGAGTTCTTCAACTGCTTTCCAAACGCCGTATGGAGAAAGTTGGAAAAGCGGTTCCTATGAAAGTAACAAGAATTACACCACGCTGGAAGAACTCGTTGCAGAAGCGACGTTCGCCGAAGCGGACGGTTGGAATCAGGAATACTTCGCCAAAACGTTTAAGGCTATCGCAGACTTAAAAAACGCGTAAGCGGTATAAAGACTCTGGCGGTTGTGGGTCATTCGGGTAAAAACGAAAACGAGCGCGTTTTACAATTCGCCGAGCAGGATTTCAGATATTTTTACGAACTTATCACGGGGAGTCAGCTCTCCGTGATATACGTAAGCGATATCGAAGACCTGGACGACAGCGAAGGATACTTTATTTTAGGCAAAACTCTTGCAGAGAGTAAAGGTCTTTCGTTCAACGGTCTTTATACCGATACGGGATATAAAATTTACAAAACAGCCGAAGGGATATACCTTTACGGAAATACCGAATACGGTACGTTAAACGCCGTTTACGCCCTCTTAAACCAACTTTTCGGGCTTGAATTATATACCGATACGGTTTACGAGTACTCGAATACGGTTTTTGATTATTTCATTGTGGAAAACACAACGTTTAATCCGTCTCTGGATAACTTGTGGGCAATGGACGGCGCAATTTCTTCCAACGATTCCGGAATAGTCAACACGACGTATCAACGCCGTTTGGGTTACGTGAACAGTTGGCAGATTTACAGCGGTACGCCGCATAACTTTACGGACGTTGTTCCTTATGAAACGTACGGAACGGCTCACCCGAATTGGTATTACGATGCGACTTCTTCGGACGGAATAAGCTTCCGGACTTTATGTCTTGCTTCGGGCGGTGACGAAATGGCGGGAATAGTCGCCAAGTACGTTTACGACGTTATCGTATCACAGGATGCGCAGGGTAACGTTAAAGACTTCGTGTTCTTCGGTCCGCCGGACGCCCGCGGGTGGTGCGGTTGTTCTTCCTCGGAAGCGTTGAAAACGCAGTACGGCGCAAATTCGGGCGAATACCTTGCTTTTATGAACAAGGTTGCCAAAATTTTCGACCGGACTTATAACTTAGGCAGAAAAATCAAAATCTACATGATGGCGTATAACGCCGTTCTGGAAGCGCCGACTTATTCGGCCGAACTGAATTTCTACAAGTCGGATAAAGTCGATTTAGGCGTAATGTTCGCGCCGATAGAATCGAGTTTCTATCGCGCCATAACGGACGATACCGCGAACGGACCTTACGGAAAAACCAACGCATACTATTTAACTCAACTGCAGAATTGGCAAAAGTTCGGCGGCGAGGTTTCGGTATGGAAATATTCGGCGCAGTTCGACAACTATTTCGTTCCCGTAGACATGTTTACGAATATGCAGGCCACTTATAAAAAGTATGCCGAATTCGGCGTGGACTATTTTGCCGATCAGGGCGTAAGCGGAACGATAAACATGACCAACTTCAACGCTCTTAAAATATATCTGAAGAGCAAGTTGGCAAAAGACGTAAACGCCGATTTCGAAGGCCTTATACGCAATTTCTGCAACGCATATTACGGCGCGGGCGGAAACGATATATACAACCTTATAACGGCGGAAAGAGAGTGGTGCGCGACTCTTTCGGCGAAACTGGTACAGGACAAAAGTAAGGATATGACGGGTTGTCATATACTAGGGAATTCGGATTTATTCAATAAAAAGTATTGGGACGATACTCCCGCCGGGACGATTATCAAAAAGTACGATTCGTCTATGCTGAAAGGCTGGTATAGCGATTATATCGCTTCGGCGTTGGCTAAAGTGGCTGCAAATTCGGAATACGCAAACCGCATTAAAATCGAAGGGCTTTCTATAAGATATATGGCGTACGCCGTATACGAAGACGACACTTACGGGGATTTTTCTGCGATTGTAACGGATGCAAAGGCGTTGGGAATAACGAGGTTTGCGGAAGGCAGCGCGTCTACAAAAAACGGCTCGTTCCACGTTTCCGGCATTATCGACAACTTGTGTTAATGCGCGACAACGAATTATTTATAAACTGAGCAGGTTTCATTTTCGGGGGCTTCCCGAACGGATGCTCCCCGAAAATAAATCCTTACCAAACACGAAAAATGAACAAGATATCTCTAAACGGAAATTATAAACTATATATAACGGACGGTAAAAATTTTAATTTTGACGGAGTCGGTTTTAACGGACTCGGCGAGCCTGTCGACGCCGTCGTTCCCGGCAATGCGGAACTTGACCTTATGAGGGCAAATCTGCTCCCGGACCTTTACTTTGCCGACAATATCAGAAAAGCGGAATATCTGGAGAGTAAAGATTTCGTTTACGTTAAAGATTTTGAATTTAATTACGATAACGATTGCCACAGAGAGTTGGTATTAAAGGGCGTCGATACTATTGCCGAATACTATCTTAACGGCGTTAAAATAGGCGAGAGCGAAAACGCTTTCGTCGAATACGGGTTCTCGGTTGATAACGTTCTGAAAAACGGAAAAAACAGGCTTGTCGTTCATATTTTTTCAAGCGTCAATCATGCGAAAAAATACGAGTATACCCCTCTTAACATAGGCATATACGACGGCTGTTACGAGAGCCTGAATATAAGAAAGCCCGCATCCTCTTTCGGTTGGGATATTTTGCCGAGAGCGGTTTCCGCGGGAATTTTCAGGGACGTTTATATACAAGAATATTCTCCCGTCGAGATTACGAACGTTTATATCGCGACGAACAGATTGGTCGATAATCTCGCAATACTCACCGTGTCCGTAAACGCTCGGGTGGCGGACGAATTTTTGGGTAAACTTACGCTTAAAATAACGGGGAAATGCAAAGATAGCGAGTTTGTCAAAACCTGTCCGTTTACGTTTACTTCGAAAACGGTCTTTCCGTATGTGGAAAATCCCGTGCTCTGGTATCCCGGCGGCTATGGCGCGCCCGACCTTTACGACGTAACCGTCGAACTCGTCGCGGACGGCAAGGTTGTGGCGCAAAAGTCAATTAAATTCGGTATAAGAAGCGTTGATATCGGATATACGGAAGAAATCGGCGAAAACGGTAATTTTCGGATTTTTGTAAATAACAAACTTATAAAGGTTAAAGGGGTAAATCACACTCCGATCGACGTTTATCACAGCAAAGATAAAGAAAAATACGCCGATATAGTTGACGGAATAAAGAATATGAACTGCAATTTCGTTCGCATCTGGGGCGGCGGAATTTACGAGGACGACGAGTTTTATTCGCTTTGCGACGAAAACGGCATTATGGTCTGGCACGATTTTATGCTGGCCTGCCATATGTATCCGCAGACTAAAGAATTTTTGGATAAAATTTCTTTCGAGTGCAAAAACGTAGTCGAAAGGTTGCGTAATCACCCGAGCATTATCGCATGGTGCGGCAGTAACGAAACGGACTGGATGTATACCTGCATAGGTCTGAATCCGAACGGCGATAAGATAACGAGAGTAGTCATAAAAGACGTTTTATCGGCGGTCGATCCGTTCAGACCGTTTTTTCCGACGACGCCGTATTTTTCCAACGAGTTCATAAAAAAGCAGGGTGGCGTGTTTTACGTCGATTTAGCCGAAATAACCGAAAGAAGAAGACCGCTTCCCGAAGAACATTATTGGTGGCACAGAAACGATTTTCTGAAATTTATCGACCAGAACCATAAGTTCATAATGGAAATCGGTTTCGGCGGGTGTAATTCTCAAGAAGAGTTAAACAAATACTTGCCGAAAGGGTGGGACTTCAAAGACGACAAATATTGGAATTGCCACTCTTATCCTACGGAAGACGGCAGAACTACGGGGCTCGATTACTTGTTCGACGGCGTCGGGGATAGTAACGAAGAATTGGTTTCGGCTTCGAGAGCGTATCAGGCAGAAGCGTACAAATACATCGTCGAGCGGTCGAGGATAAGACCGTATTTCAACGGTATTTGTCTGTGGAATTACCGCGACGGTTTCCCGATTTTTTCGTCGGCGTTCGTCGGCTACGACGGGGATAAAAGACCGGCTTACTTTGCCGTGAAAAACTCATACGAACCCGTTCAGTGCATAATGAAATACGAAAACGGGAAAGTCGAAATTTATATAGTAAACGATACGCCGTTCGAGGGGAAAGTCGGATTAAAACTTTCAAACGCAAGCAAAAAAGAAATTGAAATCAAGGCAAACGATATTCTTTTAGCCGATACCGTAAGTTGCGGCGAAAACGAACTTATAACGAGCGAACTGAGCGTAGGCGGTAAAACGGTCAAAAATTATTTATACACATACAGCCGGAAAATAGATTACACGAAATATAAAAAATTATCAGGAAACAAGGATGAATAACATAAAACCGATTAAAGAAAACTGGATATTAAAGTATAACGGAGAAAAATTGAAGGCAACGGTGCCGGGCGACGTTACGTTGGATTTATACGCGAACGGAAAGATTAAAAATCCGTATTTCGGGATAAATCACAAGGACTTGCATTGGGTGACAGACACCGACTTCGAATATGTAAACGTCTTTGATTTGCCGGATAATATTTTTAACGAAGAAGAGATTTTGATCGAGTTTGACGGTATAGATACCTTCGCCGAAATAACTTTGAACGGAACGCTTTTGGGAAGAACGGAAAACATGTTCCTGAAGTATTCTTATTCCGTTAAAGACTTAGTGAAAAAATGCGACAACGAACTCGTCGTGAAAATGCTTTCAACGACTAAAAAAATGAAAGAGATAAACGACGAAGGGTATTTCGGAGTATTCAACACAAAAAGATTGTTTATAAGAAAAGCTCAGTGTCATTTCGGCTGGGACTGGGCGCCCGATATGCCCGGTTACGGGATATGCGGCAACGTAAGTATTTGCGGCGTAAAACGTTGCCGTCTGGACAACGCGCATTACAAAGCCGCTAACGACGGCAATATAACTTTATTTGTCGATCTCAACTATACGATAAGACCGCAAATGGACTTTAACGGCAGGATTATAAAAGAAGCGGACGAAAAGTTGAAAAATGACGTTTTGCGTTATACGGTGGCGTCGGAGCCGTCGAAATCGTTGAGTGAAGCGAAAACGGTTGTCGAAGAATGTCTGATAACCGGCAAAAAGAACTTCAAAAACTTTTACATAAAAAACCCGTCGCTCTGGTATCCCGCAGGTTACGGCGAACAACCTTTGTACGAATATAAGGTCGAACTGATTCGCGACGGTAAAGTAATTGACGAAAAAACGGGGCGTTTTGCATTCAGAGAAGTGAAACTCGAACAAAGTCCTACAGGCAAAGATACGATCGGTTATCGCTTTATAATAAACGGCGTTCCCGTGTTTATAAAAGGTTCTAACTGGACGCCCGCAGAGTGTTTTATCGGCAGTATAAAGGACGCAAAATATTATAATTTAATCAAAAAAGCAAAAGACGCCAACTTCAATATGTTAAGAGTATGGGGCGGCGGCATATACGAAAAAGACGTTTTTTACGATATTTGCGATAATCTCGGTATTCTGGTGTGGCAGGATTTTATGTTCGCTTGCGCCGATATTCCCGAAGATAACGCAGAATTTATAGCGAACGTAAAACAAGAAGTTACGTATCAGGTAAAAAGATTGAGAAATCATCCGTCGATCGTCTATTGGTGCGGCGGTAACGAAAAGACCGGTACTTACGGTTTGCAGATTTCGAGAGGCGATTATTTCGTCGACGTTTTCTTAAGGGGATTGATACTGAATCTGGACGAATCCCGCCCGTATGCAAGGCAAAGTCCGTGCAGTTTAACGGACGTAGGCAACGATAAAACGACGGGCGAATCGCATGCGGGGTGTTTCGAGGCGTGTCTGGAAAGAGGCATAGAAAATTACCGTAAAGTGCTTGCCGAAAACGTCGTTCCTTTTGTTTCGGAATGCGCGATAATGGGTCCTTGTTCTCTTCAGGGGCTGACAAGAATGTTCCCGAAAGATAAGATATGGCCGATAAACGAGTATTGGTCGGACAGACTTATGGATAATCCGTATTCGGCTGTTTTAATGGATTTCCCGACGAGGGAGAAACGCTATGCGGAGTTTTTCGGCGAGTGCAAAAACATACGGGATTTTATAGCAAAGGGCATGACCGCTCATGCGGAAACGCTGAGGGCGGAAATCGAATACGCAAGATTCAACAAAGATAAATGCGGCGGTTTTATGAACTGGATGTATTCCGATATATGGCCGTCGGCAACGTGGGCTGTGGTCGATTACTATCTTGAGCCGAAGCAAGCGTATTATCAGATGAAAAAGAGTTATGCGCCCGTTCTTCTCACTTACGTTGATACGAAAGACGGTTTGAATCTGGCTCTTATAAACGATACGCAAAAGATATTGACGGCGAAGATAACTTACGGAGAAAAGACGTTGGACGGCAGAGTTTTGTACAGCGAATTTATCGACGCAACGGTTGAAGGCGGTAATGTTTTCGGTAAAATCGTAAATAGGGAAATGCAGGAGAAAAACTCTTACCTGTTCGCTGAAGCCGTAATCGGCGGCGAGAAAGTCACGACGGTATTTTCGTCTGCCATGTGGAGAAATTGCAAGTTTAACGCGGATTATTCTTATGCCGTCAGAACCGGGAATGGCAAAACCGCCGTTACGTTCAAAGCGAATTCGTTCGTGAAAGGGATAAGTCTGAGTTTACCCGATAACTATAAATACGAGTATACGGATAACTATTTCGATATGCAAAAAGGCGAAGAAAAAACCGTTTATATTTCGGCGGTCGCAGACGAAGAGACGATTTCCGTAACGGATTTTTCAAACGAGACAAAATAAGATATGATGGATTTGACTGATTTGAAATTAAATAACGTTGAATTTTTCGACCGTAACGGGAAGCTTTACGGCGAAGTGAAATCCAAAGAACTAAACGCTTGCTATGAATTAAAAGACGTAACCTTTCAAAGTCCTGCCGAAGGTATTTTAATGGATCTGGACGGTACGACGCTCGATAGCGAAGGGTTCTGGGTTTATATAATCCAGACGACGATGGCTAAACTTATGGGCAACCCGAAATTCACGTTGGAAGACGCGGACGAACCGTTCGTTTCGGGTTACACGACTGTCGAGCATTTAAGGTACTGTATAAACAAGTATTGCAAAGATAAAAAGATAGAGGATGCGAACGCCATTTATCATATCACCGCAAGCAAAGAACTCGAAAAGGTTATGAACGGCGCGGGTAACGCGAACGCATTCAGACCGAACGAAGGGCTTAAAGAGTTTTTGCTCGAAGTAAAAAGGCGCGGCATAAAAATCGGGCTTGCCACGAGCGGACTTAAATATAAGGCAATTCCCGAAATAGTTTCGGTGTTCCGACAGTTGGATATGGGCGATCCGTTAAAGTTTTACGACAGCATAATAACTGGCGGGGACAGAAAAAACGCAGGCGTTTACGGAACCGTCGGCGAGATAGCAAGCAAACCGCACCCGTTTATTTACAGCGAACTCGCTCATTTGGGGCTGAACGTAAAAGACGACTCGCGCGTTCTCGGGATAGAGGATTCGTCCGCCGGCGTGTTGTCGTTGAGATTCGCGGGCTTTCCCGTCGTCGGTTTGAACACGGGAAATATATCTAAAAGCGGGCTTGACGGTTTTTGTTATAAAAAGGTCGATAACCTCATTGAAATTTTGGGAATTTTATAATGAAGATATTATGTATAGGCAATAGTTTTTCACAGGATTCCACGGCACTTTTGCAACTTTTAACCGATAAAATAACGGCGAGAAATTTATATATCGGCGGATGCAGTCTCGACATGCACGCGGCTAATATCGAAAACGACGCCGCAAAATACGAACTGCAGGAAAACGGCGAAAAAATGCAGAACGCGCTTGTCAGCATAAAAGAAGCGCTAACGAGCGATAAGTGGGATTATATAACCGTTCAGCAGGTCAGCGGCCGATCGGGCGTTTATGAATCGTTCTATCCGTATCTCGGCGAGTTGCTCGATTACGTGCGTAAATACAGCGACGCGGAAATAGTTTTGCACGAAACGTGGTCGTATGAAATCGGCAGCGGGCACCCTGATTTTGCCATTTATAATTCCGACAGGGAACAAATGGCGCAGGCAATTAAAGAAACTTACGAAAAAGTTTCCGCAAAAGAAAATCTGCGGATAATCAGAGTCGGCGAAGCCGTTCGGAATTTGCGCGCCAAACCTTCGTTTGACTACGAAAACGGCGGCTTGTCTTTGACCAGGGACGGATTCCATCTGTCGTTGAGTTACGGAAGATTGCTTGCCGCTTCGGTGTGGTGTAAGTTCTTTACCGGCGAAATTCCGCAGTATTTTAATAACGAAAACCTGTCGCAACCGATGCGTGAAGTTCTCGAAGTTCTGAATATCGTCAAATAATGAAAAATAAGCGGTTTACAACGTATATTGGAGGGAAAATATGAAAAAAGTAGATTTTTTAACTGAGGGCAACGGCGTTTTAAGGCTGAAGCCTACGTGGGTTCCGAGGAGTTTTTGTCGTCCGGGCAAGAGAATTAAACTGCATCCCGACGATTATTACGTCTTAGGGCTTGAAAAGGGCGGAATAGACGAAAGATGGTTTGCGTCCACCACTTGGGCGGAGAACGGACCCGGCACACCCGAGGACGAGGGGCTTTCTTACGTCGTTTCGGCGGACGGAAAGGAGCAGGTTTTGCTCCGCGATATGGTGGACGAACTTAAAGGCGAAATAATCGGCGAAAATCTTTGGAATAAATACCATAAATGGCCGATGTTCTCTAAATTTTTCGATAACGCAGGTCCGCTTCCTCACCACATTCATCACCGCGACGAACACGCAAAGAGAGTGGGTTGCGACGGTAAGCCCGAAATGTATTTTTTCCCCGCTCAGATGAACAACTACGGCGCAGAATTCCCATACACGTTTTTCGGTCTTAATCCCGATTGTAAAAAGGAAGATATAAAGAAATGCCTTGAGAATTTCACCAAAGGCGATAACCGCCTGCTCGATTATTCTCAGGCATACAACATAGAACTCGACACGGGCTGGGACGTTCCTCCGGGAGTTTTGCATGCGCCCGCAAGCCTATGTACGTACGAACCGCAGTTCGCTTCGGACGTATATGCGATGTATCAGTCGGTTTTGCTCGGCGGGCATTGCGTTCCCGAAGATTTGCTTTGGAAAAACTGTCCGCCCGAAGAAAAGGGCAATTTCGATTATCTTATGGACGTTATCGACTGGGATGCCAACGTCGATCCCAAGTTCAAAGAGCATCGTTTTATGCGTCCGATAGTCGATAAAGAGGACGATAAACATAAAGAAGAATGGATTTGCTATAAATCAAAACTTGCCTGCGCAAAAAGACTCACCGTTTACCCCGGTCAGACGGTAACGGTAAAGGATAGCGCGGCTTACGGCTTTATTCTTATAGAAGGTCATGGAAAGTTCGGCAAATGGGATATCGAAACGCCGACGCTCATAAGATACGGCGAACTTACAAACGACGAATTTTTCGTAACCGAAAAGGCGGCGAAAAAGGGAATAACAATAACCAACGAGAGTAAGACGGAAAATATCGTAATGCTCAAACACTTCGCGGAAAATCCCGACCTAAATTTTTAAAAATGGACAAAAAAGACTCAGGCAGACAGGTTGTTTCCGCTTACGATATTGCTTTTGAAAGCGGAAAAGAAAAGGGCAGGCAGGGCGTGCTGGTCAACGTCGGCGCGCTCGAAGTGCTTTTCAATAAGACCGGCGCTCTCGATATAGCGTGGGTAAAATACAAGGGCAACAACATTTCGTTTTTGTCGAAAAACGGTTTGAATTCCAATATCGGCGAATTCGCAAACAAGTTCGAGGGTGGTTTTTTGTACACTTGCGGTACGGACAACGTAAGTTGCTGCGTCGGCGGTAAGCCCGTTCACGGCAGTTTACATTACAGCCCCGCGGAAAACGTTTACATTACGCTTTCGGACGACGGCGCCGAGATTTTCGGCACGGTAAGGCGAACCGCGCTTTTCGGCGAAAATATCGCGCTTAAAAGGCATTTTACGGTGAAGGAAAACGAGATTATCGTTTGCGATACCGTTTGTAACGAGGCGTATACCGATGCGAAATACGTTTTGCTGTATCACACGAATTTCGGTTATCCGTTTTTGAACGAGAGCCTGAGACTCGAAATCCCGTTTGTTAAAAGCGAGGGGCTTACCGATTATGCGAAAAGTCGGATCGATAAACAATTGCAGATAACCGAACCGATAGACGGCGGCGACGAAGAGGTTTTTTACAATACGCTTGAAAATGGTGAGGTAACGCTTACAAACGAGCATCTTAAAACGATAATAAAAGTCGTATACGACGTTGAAGATTTTCCCGTTCTGTTACAGTGGAAGAGTATGATAAGCGGCGATTACGCGCTGGGCATAGAGCCGTCGCTTACGAGATTCGACGATTTTAAAATGCGCACGCTTGCGCCCGGCGAAAAAAGGCAATACAAAATCAGGTACACGTTCGGCGGGCTAAAAACCGCAAATCGACAAGATGATGAAATGGTATAAAGGAATTTACAGAAGGCAACTCACGGACATGCATATCGCGGACGACAAACGCGAATATCTTTCGGCGTTCGATGCGGAGAAGTATTTTGCTTGTCTGAAGAAAGCGCATATACAAAGTCCGATGATTTATCTGCAATCACACACGGGTTTGTGCAATTATCCTACGACCGTTGCGAAAACGCACGCAAAAATGACGGGCGAAAACAACGGCGTAAAAAAACTTATAAGTCTTTGTAAAAAAGACGGACTGAAAGTCGTCGGTTATTACAGCCTTATATTCAACAACGTGGCGGCGGATATGCACCCCGATTGGGAAATGCGTTACGCCGACGGTTCGACCTGGCGTGATAAAGGTCAGAGGTACGGGCTTTGCTGTCCGAACAACGTCGGATACAGAAAATTCGTTAAAGAAAACGTTGCCGAGCTTGCGACGTATTTTACCGATCTTGACGGAATATTCTACGATATGCCGTATTGGGAGGTCGCCTGTCGTTGCGAATCGTGCCGAAAAAGATATAAGAAGGAAACGGGCGGTGATTTGCCGGAAAAAGAAGATTGGGCGGACGATAATTGGCTGCTTTATGTAAAAAAACGTCAGGATTGGATGACAGATTTTGTAAAATACGTTAAAAAACTGTCCAAAACCGTTATGCCTAAAGTCACCGTGGAGTTCAATTTTGCCGCGGTTATCGGCTGCGATTGGCTGGGCGGTTCTACCGAGGGTATAAACGCCGAGTGCGAGTTTACGGGTGGCGATCTATACGGCGATCTTTACAGCCATTCGTTTACCGCTAAATACTATTACGGTATAACCAAAAATCAGCCGTTCGAGTACATGACCTGTCGGTGCAACAAGAATTTGAGGGAGCATACCATAATCAAACCGCAGGAAATGCTCGACGCGGAGATAATGCTTACATGCGCGCACCACGGCGCGACGCTTAATATAGACGCGATAAACCCCGACGGCACGCTTGACGAAAGAGTTTACGAAAAGGTGGGCAAAGCCTTTGAAAAACAAATGCCGTACGAAAAATATATGGGCAAAGGCGAGTTGTATGCCGACGTAGCCGTATATTTCGACAGTAAGACCATGTTTGAAGAACCGTATGCAAAAACGTACAATAAACTTTGCGCGGTAAACGCCCACAAAACGCTTGTGGAAAATCACGTCGCGACTGCGGTAATCGCAAACGGCAACCTGGAAAATCTCAGAAAATATCGTATGATAATCGCGCCGTGTCTGCAAGATTTTTTAAACGACGAACCGCTGAAATTCATCGAATACGTTAAAAACGGCGGTACGCTTTATTTATCGGGCAAGAGTGATTCAAGGCTGATGAAAGAGTTTTTCGACGCAGAGTTCGTCGGTTATACCTTCGGCGACAGCAAGTTTCCCCATGTGTATAAAGGGTATAACGAAGTTCAGTCGTATATTGCGCCTGACGGCGAATATAAAAGGATTTTCGGCGAATTCAACGAAAAATATCCTTTGCCGATAACGTATAAACTGCCGATTTACAGAATGGACGGAGACGTTAAGGCGCATATTGTTCTGCCTTATACCGACCCCGATGATAACCGGACTTTCGCGTCCATTCACTCTAACCCGCCTGCGGAAAAGACCGATATTCCCGCCGTGGTCGAAGCGTATTACGGAAATGGCAAAGTTATATGGACTGCCGCGTTTATCGAAAACGACGAAAGAACGAATTTTAAGGACGTTTTCGGCAAGATTGTTCTTGCGAACGTTAAACCCAAATACGAAATTTACGCAAGCAAACTTATAGAAAGCGTGATTTTTGAGGGCGACGACGACGTTTACATAAGCCTTGTCAATCTTGATCCCGCTTACGAAAAGATCGAAAGAACCGTTACGATTTCCGCGCCCGATTGCATAAACGCAAAAAGATTGTCTGACAATAAAAAACTTAAAATCAAAGACGGAAATATTTCGCTTGCCGTTTTCGGTTTTGAAATGATAAAATTATCCGTTTGATTTAATTCGGGTAAAATCCGAGCGCATTTATTACAGAGAGAAAATATGGATAACGAGTTTATGTGGAAAACATGCAATGCACATCTTGCTTTGAAAGAGACGGGTTACTATGTATGGGATTCGTCGGTAATCAAGGCGAACGGTAAATATTATATGTTCGCCTCGCGCTGGAAAGAGAGTATGGGTTTCGGTTGGAACTGGCTTTTCAACAGTGAAATATGCAGGTTCAAGGCGGATAGCCCCGACGGCGAATTCAGATTCGACGGCGTTGTCTTTCCGCGACGCGGAAGGCAGTATTTCGACGGAATGAACACCCACAACACCTGCATAAAATACTGGGACGGAAAGTACTATCTCTATTATATGGGAACGACATACGGTGGTGATATACCGCGTGATTATCGGCTTATAGACGAACATTATGCTTTAGAGACGTGGAACAGAAAGCGTATAGGCGTTGCCGTTGCGGATGACGTCGAAGGCGAATTTATCCGCCGCGACGAGCCGCTTTTGGAGCCTCGCGATTGCTCGCATTGGGACTGTACGATAACGACAAACCCGTCGGTCGTAATTCTTCCTGGCGGGAAAACGTATATGATATACAAATCGAGGAAAGCGTTCGGTAAGTCGTTGCAACTTGGTATCGCCGTTGCCGATAAACCCGACGGAACGTTCGAGCGACTTACCGAAAATCCTATTTTGGAGTTTGCCGACGAAAACAAGCATATAGAAGATCCGTTTTTGTGGTATAACGATAAACGCAAGAAATTCTGTATGCTTGCAAAAGACGACAGCAAAAACGGCAACAGCGGCATTACGGGCGAATGGGGTGCAGGCTTTTATGCCGAAAGCGACGATTGTATTCACTTTGAAATACCCGAAAACCCGAAAGTGTATTCCAGACATCTGGAATGGACGGACGGAAGAAAAACAACGCAGTGCAACTTGGAACGCCCGTCGATATTGTTTGACGAAAACGGCGAACCGATATATTTATACTGCGCAAGCGGAAACGGCGGAAGTCCATATACATTCGATGGCGCAACATACGTTGTAGGAATAAAATTAGAGAGGAAATAATATGAAAAAAGTTACACTTTTAGGTGATTCCATCCGTATGATAGGATACGGCAAAACGGTTGCCGAGGCATTGAATAAAGATGGTATAGAGGTTTTTCAGCCGGAAGAAAACTGCAGGTTTTCAAAATATACTTTACGTATGCTTTTCGACTATAAAGATCAGATCGAGGGGAGTGACGTAATTCACTGGAACAACGGACTGTGGGATGTTTCAGATCTTTTCGGTGACGGACAGTTTACGCCTACCGAAGAATATTGCGAAAATATGCTGCGTATAGCGGACGTTCTTTTACAGATTACGCCGAACGTTATTTTTGCCACGACCACGCCTGTAAGGAATAATTATCCCTATCAGACCGCCGAAGACATTAAGCGGTTAAACAACGCGATCGTTCCGTTGCTTAAAGCGAAAAATATCACGATAAACGACTTATACGGGCTTGTTTACCCGGTGAAGGAAGAAGTTATCCGCGACGACGACCTTATTCATCTGAACGAAAAAGGCATAGAACTTTGCTCGGATCAGGTTTATAAAGCGATAAAAACGTTTGTAATCCGGTAATCCGGACAAGGTAAATCGTGGTATGCCGGACAAGAATAAAACGAACCTTGCCAAAACGCCGCTATTTTCGCGCTTTTTGTCAAATTCTCGTTTGAAGTACGTCTGGTACGTCTGCACTCGCCTTTACCAAAAATCATCAAAAATATCGACATTATACCCGTAGTTATCCGATGAGATTTTTATTGCGGTCGATTTTGTGATTGTTCGGCGGAACGCTTCCGGGGGATTTAATTTTCCGTTTCCTCTCTTTACGTCGATGTGTAAAATTTTGCCGTTGTTTTCAACTATAAATTCAAACTTGTCTGAGTTGTTTCCCGTTCAATAAGAATGTCTTTTGACACGAATTCGGTCGCAACGTAGTTTTCCCCCTGACGGTGGTTTTTGTATTTTTCGGCGGAATAATCAATCAAGAAATTTGTCGAGTTCTCTTTCGACCGTTTTGTTAATTTTGTTCTTCGGTTCGATATAGACATTTCCGCGGGCTATCACCGTCTTTATACGGCGCAGGGCTCTGAGGTCGTCAAGCGGGTTGTCTTCGACGATGATAATGTCCGCCGCTTTGCCTTTTTCTATCGTGCCCGTAACGTCGCCTAAACCGGCAAGTTCGGCGTTTCTCGCGGTTGCGGTGTGCAGCGCGAACGCGTTGCTTACCCCGACGTATTTGTGGAAGTAATACAACTCGCGCCAGAAGTCGTATTGAGTAATCCACGGACAACCGACGTCGTTGCCCAGCGCGACGGGTATTCCGTTGGCGACCGCGGCTTTTGAACATTCGATTATGCCGTCGAATACGATTTTGCCGTTATACTGCTCGGTCTCGCTTACATGAGATACCGAGCGGTCAAACAGCGCATAGGGGAGAGCGGGCGAAATAGTCGTGCACAGAAATGCATTTTTATCCTTGAAAAGTCTGATCGTTTCTTCGTCGGGTTTCGCGCCGTGTTCTATCGAATTTACGCCGTTTTCGAGGGCTGTCTTTACGCCTTCGGGCGATTCTGCGTGCGCCGCCACTGCATAACCGTCGGCTCGGGCTTTTGCGCATACCGCGGCTATCATGTCGGCGGGCATTTTGAGTTCGCCGGGAACGCCTTTTTCTTTGGCGTCGAGCACTCCGCCCGTTACCATCAGTTTTACGAGGTCTACGCTTTCTTTCTCGTTTTTCGCAAGGTATTTCAGCGCGTCGTCTGCGTCCTTCGCGGCGTATGCCACCGAACCCGCCATATGTCCGCCGGGGACGGATATTCCGCCGTTGGCGGCGAGGATTCGCGGTCCGACCTTTTTGCCCGAAAGTATCTCGTCGCGGAGCCGGGTGTCGAAATCCGCCAGTCCGCCGACCGTGCGGATTGTCGTAACGCCGCCGTATAACTCGATTTTCGCGAATTTCGCTACGAGGTTATAGGCGATTTTTTTCGTTAAGCCGTTGCTTAAAAGCGTCTTTACGAGTTTGGCGTTGTCGCGTTGTTTTTTCTGCGGTTTGCCGTTGCCCGCCAGATGAACGTGCATGTTTATCAGCCCCGGCAGGACGTATCCGCCGCCTGCGTCGATCGTCTTATACCCTTCGAGGTCGGCATCTTTCTGCGGGAGTATATCCGTTATTTTTTCGCCGTCGATAAGGACGTAAAGCCCTTCTTCGGGCGTCATGTCATGCTTTCCGTTTAAGATTTTTCCGTTGATTATCGCGTATTTCATATTATTGTCATTATACGCCCGCGCAGACGTTTTGTCAAACGTCGGACAATAATAATATGAACTTTGCCAAAACGCCGCATCGTTCCCGCAAGGCGCGGAAATAAAATATTAAAAAATCGTGCGATTTTGCAAAAAATGAGTTTACCCCGTTTATTTTACTTGTAAAATTCGTCAAAATGTACTACAATATGAAACGGACAAAAATTATAAGACGTTTTATGCGTCTTTTTCAGGAGGAACTTTTTAATGGCTAAAAAGAAGTACGTCTATTTGTTTACCGAAGGTAACGCAAAGATGCGCGAACTCCTCGGCGGTAAGGGCGCGAACCTCGCGGAAATGACCAATATCGGTTTACCCGTTCCGCAGGGTTTCACCATCTCTACCGAGGCATGCACGCAATATTATGAAGACGGCAGACAGATCAACGCCGATATTCAGGCGGAAATTATGGAATACATCGAGAAGATGGAGAAAATCACCGGCAAGAAATTCGGCGATCTCGAAAATCCCCTTCTCGTATCCGTACGTTCCGGCGCCAGAGCGTCTATGCCCGGCATGATGGATACCATTCTTAACCTCGGTCTTAACGAAGAGGTCGTAGAGGTATTGTCGAAGAAGTCCGGCAACCCCAGATGGGCTTGGGACTGCTACAGAAGATTCATTCAGATGTTCTCTGACGTCGTTATGGAAGTCGGCAAGAAGTACTTTGAAAAACTCATCGACGAGATGAAGGAAAAGAAGGGCGTTACGCTCGACGTAGAACTTGACGCCGACGACCTTAAAACCCTTGCCAACCAGTTCAAAGCCGAATATAAGAAACAACTCGGCAGCGACTTCCCCTCCGACCCGAAGGTTCAGCTTTTCGAGGCTATCAAAGCCGTATTCAGAAGTTGGGACAACCCCAGAGCGAACATCTACCGTATGGACCACGACATTCCGTACAGTTGGGGTACCGCTGTAAACGTACAGATGATGGCTTTCGGTAACATGGGCGACAACTGCGGCACGGGCGTCGCGTTTACCCGTAACCCCGCTACCGGCGAAAAAGGTCTCATGGGTGAGTTCCTTACCAACGCTCAGGGCGAAGACGTCGTTGCGGGCGTAAGAACGCCGATGCCGATCGCAAAGATGGCGGAAGTTTTCCCCGACGTATATAAACAGTTCCAGGAAGTTTGCTCCATTCTCGAAAATCACTACCGCGATATGCAGGATATGGAATTCACCGTCGAGAACGGTAAACTCTATATGTTGCAGACCAGAAACGGTAAGCGTACCGCGGCGGCGGCTATCAAGATCGCCTGCGACCTTATCGACGAAGGCATGATTTCCGAACAGGATGCGCTTATGCAGATCGACGCCAAGTCGCTCGACATGCTCCTTCACCCCACTTTCGATGCGAAAGACCTTAAAGACGCGGATAAGAACAACGTAGTCGGCAAAGGTATCGCCGCATCGCCCGGGGCGGCTGCCGGTACGGTGGTATTTACCGCCGAAGAGGCTGCCAAAGAGGGTAAAGCGGGTAAGAAAGTCATTCTCGTAAGACTCGAAACTTCGCCCGAAGACATCGAGGGTATGAAGTACGCTCAGGGTATTCTCACCGTCAGAGGCGGTCAGACTTCCCACGCGGCGGTCGTTGCGAGAGGTATGGGTACCTGCTGCGTTTCCGGTTGCGGAGACATCAAGATGCACGAAGAAGAGAAATACTTTGAACTTGCGGGCAAGACTTTCCGCGAGGGCAGCGAACTTTCTCTCGACGGTTCTACCGGTCATATTTACGACCGTATCATAAAGACCGTTCCCGCAGATCCGAACAGCGGTTACTTCGGCAGAATAATGAAACTTGCCGATAAATATAAGGCTCTCGGCGTAAGAGCCAACGCGGATACGCCCGCCGACGCTCAGAGAGCCGAACAACTCGGTGCGACCGGTATCGGTCTCTGCCGTACCGAGCATATGTTCTTCGGTGAAGGCAGAATAGATAAATTCCGCGAAATGATCTGCTCCGAAACGGTTGAAGAAAGAGTTGCCGCGCTTGACAAGATCGAGCCGATGCAGCAGGCTGACTTTGAAGGTCTTATGGAGGCTTTGAAAGGCATGCCCGTTACGATCCGTTTCCTCGATCCGCCGCTCCATGAATTCGTTCCCACCGAAAAAGAAGACATCGAACTTCTTGCCAAGTCGACCGGTAAGACGGTTAAACAGGTAAAGGAAATCTGCGATTCGCTCCACGAATTCAACCCGATGATGGGTCATCGCGGCTGCCGTCTGGCGGTTACTTATCCCGAAATCGCCGTAATGCAGACCAAAGCGGTTATCAAAGCGGCTATCGCCGTTCAGAAACGTCACCCAGACTGGAAAGTCGTACCCGAAATCATGATTCCGCTCGTAGGCGAAGTCAAAGAACTTGCGTTCTGCAAGAAGACCGTCGTAGAGACCGCCGATGCGGTTATTAAGGCGGCGGGCGTCGACCTTAAATACGAAGTCGGTACGATGATAGAAATTCCGAGAGCGGCTCTTACCGCCGACGAAATCGCCAAAGAGGCGGAATTCTTCTGTTTCGGTACAAACGACCTTACGCAGATGACTTTCGGTTTCTCGAGAGACGATGCAGGCAAGTTCCTCCCGTCGTACTATGCGGCGAAGATTTACGAAAGCGATCCGTTTGCTCGTCTCGACACCGTAGGCGTAGGCAAACTTATGGATATGGCTGTCAAACTCGGACATTCCACCCGTAAGGACCTTCACTGCGGTATTTGCGGCGAACACGGCGGCGATCCTTCGTCCATCGAGTTCTGCCACGCTATAGGTCTTAACTATGTATCGTGTTCTCCGTTCAGAGTTCCGATCGCGCGTCTTGCTGCCGCTCAGGCGAACATCCGTAATCCGAGGGCGTAAGCTTTTGGCGGAAAACGGTTAAATTCCGGCATTTTAATACTGAATTTTATGAAAAACAGCCATTCTCGCTTGAGTCTGGCTGTTTTTTTACTCCTTTGAAGACAGCCAAAAATCGGAAAATGTGCTAAAATTGCGGGGTGGTTCCTCAAAATGAACATTTTTCCATATATACTGTTGTAGGTAAAAGAGGGCGATAAAAGAGAGGTATTTTATGTCGAAATATAAATTGATTTCAGAGTATTATCTAAAAGGAAACAACCGCACGCAGATCGCTACGCTTTGCGATTGCTCGCGCACGACCGTCTGGACGGTTTTGAAAAGAGTAGACGCTATCGGTATCGGGCTTGACGAACTGGGCGGAATGAGCGAAAAAGAACTCGCTTATTTGCTTTTCCCGGAAAGGGTGAAACCGGGAGACGGGTATCTGATTCCGGATTTTAAGTGGGAAGAGTTTCAGATGGTTAAGCACCGTTCGTCAATCAGACTTTGCTGGCGGAGGTATTGCAAACGCGCGGCAAAGCAAAACCTTGCGGCATACAGTTGGAAAGTGTTTCTGACTTCGTATAACGAATACCGCCGACCGAAAATACAGGTTGACGATCCGGACGACAAAATCAGAACAAAACTGAAACATTACAATTTTTTGTTGGCTTATTGCGAGAGCGATAAGGTGATGTATTCCGTGATTCAAACGGAAAAGGAAATGTGGCTGAAATCGCTTGGACTGCACGAAAGCAAAATCATAGACGATAGGGAAAAGTAAAACAAATTAAAACTTCTTTGAATTTATTTCAAATACCTATTGCAAAACATACCGGAATATGGTATAATTGAGTAAAGTAGTCAATGAGGTGTATTATGGCAGCAAGTTATAAAAAATTATTCAAATTACTGATAGACAGGGAGATGAAGAGCAAGGAACTCGCCGCGCTCGCAAAGGTAAGCCCCGCAACGCTTGCAAAAATGAAGAAAGACGGCGTTTCCGTAAATTCCGACGTGCTTATAAAAATCTGTACGGCACTGGGCTGTACGCTTGACGATATCGTCGAAATCGTGGACGACGAAAAATAATTGCAAAAAACTCAAGAAAAATATTTTAATTATGACTACAGTTGTCATGTTTTGTATGATAAAATAGAAAGAACGAAAAAGTATACAGGAGAAAAGCGAAATGGCGGATATTAAAAAAGAGCAGGAACGCGAAGAATTACATAAAGCGATTTGGAACATAGCGAACGACCTTAGGGGGAGCATTGACGGCTGGGATTTTAAGCAGTACGTTTTAGGTATAATGTTTTATCGCTACATTTCCGAAAATATCGCGAATTACATAGATACGGGCGAACATGCCGCGGGAAACGTTGATTTTCACTATGCCGATTTATCTGACGAAGCGGCGGAAGAAGCGAGAGCCGATATGGTGGAAACGAAAGGCTTCTTTATTCTTCCGAGCCAACTTTTCGTAAACGTTCGTAAAAGGGCAAGCAAAGACGAAAATCTTAACGAAACGCTTGAAAAAATCTTCAACGCGATAGAATCTTCTGCGCAAGGAACGGATAGCGAGGACGATTTTAAGGGCTTGTTCGACGATATAGATGTAAACAGCAACAAACTCGGCGCAACGGTGGCAAAGCGCAACGAAAAACTCGTAAAACTTCTCGATGGTATCGGCGATATGAAACTCGGCGATTATAAAGATAATACTATCGACGCGTTCGGCGACGCTTATGAATTTTTAATGGGTATGTACGCATCTAACGCAGGGAAGAGCGGTGGCGAGTATTTCACTCCGCAGGAGGTCTCCGAATTGCTTACGCGGCTTACGGTGGTAGGGAAAACGCAAGTTAATAAGGTTTACGATCCCGCTTGCGGTTCGGGTTCGCTCCTTTTGAAATTTGCCAAAATTTTGGGCAAAGAAAACGTTCGGCAAGGTTTTTACGGGCAAGAAATCAACCTTACAACGTATAACCTTTGCCGTATCAATATGTTTTTGCACGATATCGACTTCGATAAGTTCAATATCGCGTGCGAAGATACTTTAATCAGTCCGCAACATT
>OIWS01000824.1_pt1 | contig 35756 bp, 54 predicted proteins | sample 1587611 | NCBI WGS metagenome assembly OIWS01 (sample SAMEA3888919, study PRJEB22519) | human gut metagenome | biome: human gut; feature: human-associated habitat; material: faeces | place: Denmark | collected 2010 | reverse complement strand
CCCTCGTGAGAGTATTTTTCCCCACGGAGAATTTCGGGAGGCGGGCGCTGCGGAAGCGCAGCGTGGACAGAAAACTGCTGCGGAAACGCAGCGGAAACGGAAAGGCGCTGCAAAAATGCAGCGGGAGGTTCCTGCGTGTTCCCCGCTCTTTGACCGGGGCGGTCATGAATTTCCTCCTACCCCGCGCCCTCGAATCGCGAGGGGCTGGGAATGCGCAGGAGCGCCGCCGGTGGCGGAGAAAGCGACTAAGCATTCGAGTGCGCGGCGCTGTCGCCGCAAGCAGAAGCGCCGCGGGGACGGCCTGCCGCGACGGTGGGCCAGATGCGCAGGATCAAAGAAAAGCAAAACGCCGCCCTGCCTGGGCCGAAGGACTGCGCTTGATGCGTGGTGTATTGACGTAGGCCCGGTGGGGCGGATACTAAAGCGTCCGGTGTGGTCCCCGGCTCTTGAAGCCGGCCATAGCCTTCACGGATCTGTCCCCCGCGCCCTCAGCGTTGAGGGCCGGGGACTGCATCGGAGATATCGACAGGAGGCAAGGCATGGGAAAGAAGCAGACAGCAGGGCAGACGCCGGTGCGCGTGGCGGTCAAGGACCTGCCGACAATACGCATCGACGAGCTGGTCCCCTATGCAAACAACGCGAAGATCCACGGGCCGGAGCAGATCGAGCAGCTGCGGCGCAGCCTGCGCGAGTTTGGCTTCGTCTCGCCGGTGCTGATCGACAAGGACAAGAACCTGATCGCCGGACATGGGCGCGTCGAGGCGGCGCGGGCCGAAGGCATGACCGAGGTCCCGTATGTGACGGTGAGCGAGCTGAGCGAGGCGCAGCGCCGCGCCTACATCATCGCCGACAACCGACTTTCCGAGACGGGAGAGTGGGACGCAGCGCGGCTCAAGTTTGAGATGGAGGAGCTGAACAGCCTTTCTTTCGACACCGCGCTAACCGGTTTCACGATGGACGAGATCGAGACGATCCATGTCAGCGCCCACGAGCGGGCGAAACCAGCGGCAGAAGAAAACCACTTCTGGGGAGATGTTGAGAGCGAAAGCGGCGAGGATTATGAGAAATTTGTGGATAAATTCAAGCCAAAACTCACCACCGACGACTGCTACACGCCGCAGAACATCTACGAGGCGATCCGCGACTGGGCTGTAAAGCACTACGGCTTGCAGGGCGCACCGGTTGTTCGGCCATTTTACCCCGGAGGCGACTATGAGCACGAGACCTACCCGGACGGCTGCGTGGTGATCGACAACCCGCCGTTTTCTATCCTCTCGCAGATCTGCCGATTTTACACGGAGCGCGGCATCCAATTTTTCCTCTTTGCGCCGGCACTGACGCTTTTTAGCATCGCGGCCGGGACATGCAACTATTTGCCGATGTCTTGCCGCATCACTTATGAAAACGGCGCGGATGTGCGCACAAGCTTTGTGACCAACCTTGGAGACTGGAAAATTGAAACGATGCCGGAGCTGTGGCGCAGGGTGGATGAGCTGAACACGCAGAACACCTGTGAGGGTGCGGCGGAGTTGCCCGGATACACCTACCCGGACTGCGTGATGACGCCGATCCGCATTGCGCCGACCGCCAAGTGGCAGGCGCTGCGTGTGCGGGCGGAGGACGCCTTGTTTATTCGGGCGCTCGATGCGCAGCGCGATCATGGAAAAGCCATTTACGGCGCAGCATTTCTCCTTTCGGAAAAGGCGGCGGCGGAGAAGGCGGCGGCGGAGAAGGCGGCGGCGGAGAAACGCGAGCAATTCGTTTGGGCGTTGAGCGACCGCGAAAAGGAAATTGTCGCCGCGCTGGGAAAGCATGACGATTGCTGAAGCGGAGCGGATCATGGCCGCGACGGAAAGCCCGTATCTCAAGCGGGACATGGAGGGATATATTCGGCGGCAGCGCAGAAAGGAGCGCGGAGATGGCAGGAACAAGACAACCGACCGATCTGGTCGTGAGGAACGGGCGCAAGCACCTGACGCGCGCCGAGGAGGACGCGCGGCGCGACCGTGAGGTGGTGGTTCCGGCGCCGCAGCGGGCGAAGCCGCCCAAGTGGCTGCCCAAGGAGCTGCATCGCGAGTTTCGCGCGATCGGCAAGCAGCTCATCGACGTGGGGCTCTACACCGACCTCGACGCGGACAACCTCGGTCGCTATCTGGTCGCCCACCACGAGTATATCAGCGCGACGGCGGAGGTGCAGCGGGCCTTGACCCAGGCGCCGGGCCACGCGCGCGACTTAGAGGCGGCGGACGGCTGGGGCCGCGTGCAGGAGCGCTACTTCAAGCAGGCGCGCAACTGCGCGAACGACATGGGCCTGACGGTCTCGAGCCGCTGCCGGCTGGTCCTGCCGAGCAATCTGCCCGCGGCGGCGTTCACGCCGGATGGCGGGGCGGATGAGTTCACGGAGCGGCTGCGGCAGCGGCAGGCGGACGCGCTGGCGCGGAGCCTGTAGCATGGCATACGTTTTCGACCGCGAGGCGGGGCAGTTTGTGTGCGACTTCGTCGAGCGCCTGCCGACGACCGACACGGGAAAACTCTTCTCGCTCTACGACTGGCAGCGCGAGGCGCTGATGGAGTTTTACGGCACGATGGACGTGCCCGAATCGGGCACGGAGGAGGGCGCAGAGCGGCTGCGCCGGTATTGGTACCTCTACCTCGAGATCCCGAAGAAGAACGGCAAGAGCGAGCTGGCTGCGGCGCTGGCCCTCTATCACCTCTTCGCGGACGGCGAGCTGAACGCGGAGGTCTATGTCTGCGCGGCGGACAAGGAGAACGCTTCGATCGTCTACCGCGCGGCGGTCTTCATGGCGACGAGCGCGCCGTGGACGGCGAAGATGATCGCCCGCGGCGAGTTGAACATCGTGGAAAGCCGGAAGATCATCGAATACCGGCGGCGCGTGAAGACCGGGAACGGCGGCTACAAGTGGATCACGCTCGGCATCCTGCAGGTGCTCTCAGCCGATGCGGACACCAAGCACGGCTACAAGCCGAGCTGCGTCATCTTCGACGAGCTGCACGCCCAGCCCAACCGCCGTCTGTGGGACGTGATGACCGGCGAGGCCGGCGCAAGCCGGCGGCAGCCGGCGTGGATCGTGCTGACGACCGCGGGCGACGACCCCGACCGCAACTCGATCGGCTGGGAGATCCACGAGAGGGCGGTCGCCATCCGCGACGCGCGGCAGCTGCGGCGCATCCGCGCCGAGGGCGGCGACGCGCGCAAGGTCCTCTCTCTCCGGCATGCCAGCGACGAGGACCTTGCCGACGCCGAGCGCGAGCTGCTATCGCGCGATGAGGCCAACTGGCTGCCGATCCTCTACGGACTGACCGCAATGTTCGGCGACGACCCTGACGACTTGGAGGCGCTGGACATCTGGGACGAGAGCCTGTGGTTTCTCTGCAATCCCTCGCTCGGCAAGCACCTGCGGCTGCGCAACGTCCGCATGGAGGCGATGGCGGCCAAAAAGAATGAAGCAAATGAGCGGAAGTTCCGCTGGCTGCGGCTCAACCAATGGATCACGACGAAGTCGGTCGGCTGGATCTCGCTCAACCTCTATGACAAGACGCAATGGGGGCCGAGCAAAAAGCGCGAGCGCGAGGAATGGCTGCGGCAGCTGGACGGGAAGCTCTGCTACGGCGGCGTGGACCTTTCCACGAGCCGCGACCTGACGGCCTTTGTTCTGCTCTTCCCGCCCCAGCCGGGGCTGGACGCGGCGGTGCTGCTGCCCTATGGCATCTGGCGGCCCGAGGCGACGGTGGACGAGGCGGAAAAGCGCGACCACGTCCCCTACCGGGACTGGGCGCGTGCCGGCTTCCTCGACCTCTGCCCCGGCGAGGTCATCGACTACGGTGCGGTGGAGGAGCGCATCCGCGAGGCGCGGGAGCGCTACGACCTGCGCATGGTGGGCTTTGACCCGTATCTGAGCCGGACCATCACGCAGCGGCTCGCGCCGATCGTGCCGATCATCGAGATCCCGCAGGACCTCAAGAACATGAGCCCGGCGATGAAGGAGACGGACGACATGATGCAGCGCCACACGCTGCTGCACGTCCACAACACCTGCTTCCGCTGGACCTTTGGCAACGTCCGCTGCCATGCGGATGGAAACGGCAACATCAAACCGCTCAAGAATAAATCAACGGGGCGCATCGACCCGGCGGTCGCGAGCATCATCGTGATGGCCGTGTGGATGGTTGCCAGGAATCAGAAGCCCGATCTTGCCGCGGCGGTGGCACGGGCGGACTTCACGCTGTGAGGAGGAAGGCTGTGGAAAAGCTGCGAGACGCCGCGCTGCTGCTCGGCGTGCTGCTCATTACGCTCGGCGCGGGCATGATCTACCTGCCCGCCGGCTTGATCGTGGGCGGCATTATGATGATCGCAATGGCCGTCATTGACGGCTTTGACGATAGTGCAAACGACGAAGGGAGTGATGGTCAAGCATGAGCATCATCAAGGGCCTGCGCGCGGCGACCGCACGCTCGCCCACCGTGAGCAAGTCCGCAACGGTTGGCAGCCTGACGGCCTCCGGCGGTCTGGCCGTCGGCGAAGACCCGCAGAGCGCGGCGCGCAAGCTCAGCGCGGTCGACCGCTGCATTGAGCTGCTGAGCGACAGCATCGCGAAGCTGCCAAATTATGTGATCGACACAAGGACGCGCGAGCGCACGGACCACGAGCTGCTGCGGCTGCTGAACATCCGGCCGAACGAGGCTATGACCCCATTCATTCGCAAAAAGGTGCTGGAGACGAGCCGCCTTGAAGGCGGCAACGGCTACGACTGGATCGTGCGTGACGAGCGCACGGGCAAGCCGGTGGAGCTGATCCCGGTGCCGTGGTATCTGGTGCAGCCCTGGCACGACATGGCGGGCCGCGTGTGGTACGACGTAACGCATCCCTTCTCCGGCAAGGTCATGCGATTGCCGAACGAGGACGTGTGCCACTACAAGAACGCCACGCGCAACGGCCTGCTCGGTCTCGGCACGGTGACGCGCGCCGGCGAGGTGATCGCCGCGGCGCGGGCCGCGCAGGAGTATGAGCTGAGCTACTATGCCAACGGCGGGCAGCCGGGCGGCGTGCTGGAGACCGACACCGACCTCGGCGGCTATGTGCTGGACACCAAGGGAAATCCGGTCAAGGCGGCGGACGGCTCGCTCGTGACCAAGAAGGACCGGCTGCGCGCCGAGTGGGAGCGTGTCCACATGGGGCCGAGCAAGGCGCACCGGACGGCGATCCTCGACCTCGGTCTCAAGTACACGAGCATCGCGGGGACGAACCGCGATGCGCAGTTTGTGGAAAACAAGCAGCTGTCGATCACGGACATCGCGCGCTACTTTGGCGTCCCCCTCTACAAGCTCAACGAGGGCAAGCAGGCCTACGGCAGCAACGAGCAGAACGCGATCGAGTATGTCGTCGGCACGCTGCACCCCATCGTGACCCAGTACGAGGAGGAGCAGAGCTACAAGCTGCTGACCGACAGCGAGCTGGCCGCGGGGCTGGAGCTGCGCATCAACATGATGGCAGAGCTCAAGGGCGACACGGCGAGCCGCGCGAACTGGTACCGCACGATGAGCGAGCTGAGCGTATTTAGTCCCGACGACATCGCGGCGCTGGAGGATCTGCCGAACGTGCCGGGCGGCAACCGCAGGCGCGCGAGCCTGAACTATGTGCCGCTTGACCTGTGGCCGGAGCTGAGTGCGCAGAGAAACGGCGGCGCGGCCGCCGGAGAGGAGTAAACCACATGGAAATGATCTACAAGGCCGCACGGCTGGAAAAGGAAACCGCCGGCGCACTGGAGCTTGCAATGATCAACGAGCAGACGCTGCGGGAACTGACCGAGGATGAAGTGTTTACCTTCCGCCTGACGGCCTGTGACAACCAGGTCGACCGCGATGGCGAGCGCTTTACCGAGGCGACGCTTGAGCAGCTCGGCAAGCTCTACATCGGCAAGCCCGTGCTGCGTGACCACCGCTGGAGTGCGGAAACGCAGACCGCGCGCGTCTATGATGCGCATCTGGAAAAGCGGGGCGACATCAAGCGTCTGGTGCTCAGCTGCTACATGATCCGCACGGCGAGCACCGCAGACACCATCGCCGCCATCGAGGGCGGCATCCTGCGCGAGTGCAGCGTGGGCTGCGCGGTGGAGCATGTCAACTGCTCGATCTGCGGCGCGGACCAGCGCAAAACGCTGTGCGAGCACTGGCCGAACCGCGAGTATAACGGGCAGCTCTGCCACTTCGAGCTCGACGGCGCGGCGGACGCCTACGAGGTGAGCCTCGTGGCGGTGCCCGCGCAGCCGGAGGCCGGCGTGGTGAAGGCGAAGCGCTACGGCGGCGCCGAAATGAAGGAGACCCACGCGCCGGAGGGCGCGGATAACAACGAGCACTGGGCGGACGAGGCCGCACTGGAGCTTGAAAAAATGAGATTTTAAGGAGGCAAAAAATGCGCAGAAAGTACAACGACCTGCTGGCGAAGCGCGCCGGCATGCTCACGGAGGCCGAGGGCCTGCTTAAGGAGGGCAAGCGCGAGGACTATCGGAGCAAGATGACCGAGATCGAGAACCTCAACAGCGAGATCACCGAGGTCAAGACCCTCATCGACGAGCAGGACCGCCTGTTCATGCAGAAGCAGGATACTCCGGGCGAGGCCAGGGACAAGGCTCTCGAGCGCGCGGAGATCCTGCGCAAGGGCGGCGAGGTCAAGTTCAGCGCGGCGGAGGTCCGCAAGGCCATCACGCTCGCGACCACCTCGCTCGCCGAGCCCACCGGCGTAGGCCGCGACATCCGCGGCGGCGACGCGCCCCTCAGCGCGATCATCGACCAGGTCAGCGTGGTCAACCTCTCCGGCCTGGGCGAGTATCAGGAGCCTTATGTGATCTCTGAGCTCGACGCCAAGGTCGGCACGGTGGCCAGCACCGCGGGCAAAGCCCGCACGGCAAGCACCGACCCCACCTTCGGTGTGGCGCAGATCAAGCCCTACGACATGAGCGTGACGAGCTTTGTCGACCGCAATATTGGCAACCTGACCCCCGCGGACTATTACGCGAAGATCTACGGCATGGCGATGCGCGCCATGCGCCGCAAGTGCTCCGAGCTGATCGTCAACGGCGACGGTGAGAGCAGCCATGTGTTCTACGGCATGAAGATCGCCAAGAACAAGGCGGGCGCGAACATCTTCGCCAGCGTTGACGTGAGCGCGGTGGACGTCAACCTGCTCGACACCCTCTATTTTGCCTACGGCGCGGACACCGAGGTCGCCGGCAGCGCCCGCCTGCTGCTCACCAAGGAAGACCTCAAGGCCATCGGTCAGCTGCGCGGCACGAACGAAAAGCGCCGCCTGTTCACCATCGAGCCGGACATGGCCAACCCCAACGTCGGCGTGATCCGCGACGGCGGCGTGGTGATCCCCTACACCATCTGCCCGGACCTCACCAGCCTAAGCACCGCGACCGCGAGCACGAGCGCCGCGATCCAGACCATGATCTACGGCAACCCGCTCAACTATGAGCTGGGCCTGTTCTCCGACTTCACCGTGCGCGTGGACGAGAGCTACAAGGCGCAGGAGCGCCTGCTGACCATCCTCGGCGACGTGATGGTCGGCGGCAACCTTGTGGTCGACAAGGGCGTTGTCGTGGCGACGCTGCCCAAGAGCGGCTCGTAAGAAATGCTGACGGAGCATCTGGCGGACATCGCCGCCTATTGCAAGGTCGACGCGGACGACGCGGAGCTCCCCGGCTTTGTGGACGCGGCAGCGGCCTACCTCGCCGGCGCGGGCGTGCGCGAGCCGCAGGACAGCTCGCCGCGCTATGCGCAGTATCTGCAGTGCGTCAAGTACCTCGCGCTCGACCTCTACGACCGGCGCGACACGGCGGTCGATGGGGCGCTCGGCGACAATCCCGCCTTTCGGCGCCTCATCAACCAGCTCAAGCTCACCGAGCCTGTGCCCGATTCGGGCACGGGCGAGGGAGCGGAGGGAGGCGCGTGATGCACGTTGACGCAGGAAAGCTCTCGAAGCGCATCCAGTTTTTGCGCAAGACGACGAAAAAGGACGCCGACGGCTACGATGTCCCCGGCGAGCCGGAGCCCGTGCGCGAGACCTGGGCACAGTTCAGCCAGACGAGCGGCACGGAGCTGATTCGGGCAAACGCCGAGTTCGGCGAGGCGAAGGTGCGCTTTCTCACGCGCGTGAACCCGGAGCTGCTTGACCGGCGGCTCCTGATCCGCTACGACGGGCGCGACTATAACATCCTCTACGTCAACACCTACGGCGACGAGGGGAAGTACATGGAGTTCTGGTGCGAGCGCATCACGCAGGAGGGCAAGGTATGACGCTGAATGAGCGAATCATCGCGGTCGTGACGCCGATCGTGCCGGTGTGCGTGCCGGATCTGCTGGTCACGGAGGCGGGCGAGACGCCGCCGGAGGAATACTGCACGTTCAATTTCCCGCTCGAGCCCGAGGCGCTTGCCGACGACACCGCGCAGCTGCAGCGCGCGCTCGTGCAGCTGCACTACTTCGCGCCGCTCAAGACGAACACCGTGCCAACGCGCCGCGCACTCTGGGCGGCGATCGCAGCCGCGGAGGACTTTTCCCCCGCACTGATCGAAAACGCGACCGACCACACAGGACAGCACTATGTCTTTGAGTTCGATGCGGTTGGGCGCTGGCTGGGAGATGAGCGCAGTGGCTGAGATCCGTTTTGACGGGCTGGACACCTTTGTCCTCTCGATGCGGCAGGTCGCGGAGCTACCCGACGACGTGCATGACGCGATGCTCAACGCCGGGGCTGACGTGGTGGTCGAGGCACAGCGCGCCGAGGCGCGCAAGCTCGGCAAGCCTGGCGGCTACCGCAACAGCCGACAGAGGCGCGACTATTCGACCGGCATCACGGCGGAGTGCATCAAAAAGGGCAAGGTCAAAGTGAAAAACGGCGAGCGCGGCATCTATGTGACGCCTACCGGCACGCGCCGGCGCGGCAATACGACCACGCGCAACGCCGAGATCGCCTACGTCAACGAGTACGGCACAAAGACCATCCAGGCGCGCGGCTTTATCCGCAAGGCCAACGAGAAGTGCGCCGACAAGACCACGACCGCGGAGTTTATGGTCTACAACAAATTCCTCGAATCCAAAAACCTGTAAAGGAGGGCACAACTATGCCTCAGTACGGAGCGAAAAATCTCCAGTGGGCGCCGTTCGCGGCGTCAAACCCCGAGCCGGAGGACGCGCTGCCCAACTACGGCACGCCGATGAAGCTCGGCGACCTCATGAGCGTAGCCGAAACGCTCAACTTTTCCGAGGTCGAATCGCGCGCGGACGATGTGCGCAAGATCTACCTGCGCGAGTTCGTTGACGGCTCGCTTGCCGTCGGCGTGCTGGAGCTGCCCAACGAGACCGCCTCGGCCGTCACCGGCGCGCAGATCGACAGCACCGAAGGCGCGAAGGACATCCATTTCTCCAGCAACGACACCGCGCCCTACGGCTGCCTCGGCTTTTACACGACCAACATCAAGGCCGACGGCTCGAAGTATTACAAGGGCATCTTCTACCCCAAGGTCAAGGCGAGCCTCGACGGGCGCACCTATAACACAAAGCAGAAGACCATCGTGCTCGACAGCCCCAAGCTGACGCTCTCGGTGGACGCCTGCAACACCGGCGAGTACCGCATCGAAAGCGACGAGCTCACGACCGAGGCCGCCGCGAAGACGTGGGTCAACGGCAAGGTCAAGGCCACGTCCGGCGGCTAAGGAATCCGAAAAGGCGCAGCACCCCGCTGCGCCTTTTCTCAAATCGGAGGTAAATATGAAAGTACACGAAGTTGATCTTTGCGGGCAGCACCTGTATCTCTGCCTCAACGGGCAGGCGCTGTTCGACATTTACGATAAATTTGGCACCAAGGGCTTTATCACCGACCCCCTTAAGGGCAGCGGCAAGAAGAGCTTTGAAGCGGTGTGCTATTACCTATTCAAGCTCTCTGAGCAGGGCGAGCTGTATCGCCGCTGGCAGGGCCAGACGCACGGCCCCGTCCTTACCGAGCAGTTTTTCCGCGTCAACCTTGCCCCGCGCGAGGTCGCCGCGGCGAAGGACGCCATCCTCGCCGCCATCGTCCTCGGCTTTCAGCGCGAGGAGAAAGAGACGGGCGACCTTGACCTCGGGCTTGTGGAGCTTCAAAAAAAAACGGGATCTCCGTGACGCGCGCGCTCTGGCTCCAGCTCCTGACGCAGTTCCTGCGCCTGAGCGTCCGCGAGGGCCTGCTGCTTACGCCGGGGCAGGTCATGGACCTGCAGGAGCTTGAGGAGCGCCGGCGCGGACTGAAAAGAGAGGAGGGGTGAGCGGTGGCAGTACGCCAGATCACCACACGGCTCGCTATCGACGGCGAGCAAGAATACAAAAAGCAGCTCGCGGCGGTCAACCGCGAGCTGGGCAACCTCGGCGCGGAGATGAAGCTCGTCGACGCGCAGTTCAAGGGGCAGGCGAACAGCTCCGAGGCTCTGCGCGCCAAGCACGACCTGCTCAAGAAGTCTATTGAGCAGCAGGTCGGCAAAATCGTCTCCCTCGAGGGTGCGGTCGAGGAGGCAACGGCGGCCTTCGGCGAGGCGGACAGCCGCACTGACAGCTACCGTCGGCAGCTCTTAAGCGCGGAGACCGCGCTCGCCAAGCTCAACGACGAGCTGAGCGAGAACGACAAACTGCTTAAAGAGGCCGAGGACAGCGCGGACGGTTGCGCGAAGAGCATCGACGGCTACGGCAAATCCGTCAAGGATGCCGCAGGCAAAACCGATGATCTCGACGATGGCCTCGGCGGCATCGGCGGCGCACTCAAGGGCTTGCGCAACGAGGACGGCAGCTTTAACCTTGGCGGCGTAACTTCAGCGCTCAGCAACCTCAAGGGGCTGCTGGTCGGCGGCGCCATCGTCACAGGCGCAAAGGCGGTCAAAGACGCGATCTTTGAGATCGTAGAATCGACCGAGGAATACCGCAAGATCATGGGGACGCTGGAGGTCTCCAGCGCGGCTGCCGGCTACACAGCCGAGGAGACTGCGCAGGTCTACCAGGAGCTGCAGGCCGTACTCGGGGACACGCAGACCGCCGCGACCGCGACGGCGAACCTGCAAGCCCTCGGCCTCGCGCAGGAAGACCTCAAAGTTCTTATTGACGAGGTCATCGGCGCGTGGGCGACCTACGGCGACTCGATCCCGATCGACAGCCTGAGCGAGGCTGTGAACGAGACCGTGCAGGCCGGAAAGGTCACCGGCGTATTCGCGGACGTGCTCAACTGGGCGGGCGTCAATGAGGACGAGTTCAACCGGCAGCTCGAAGCCTGCGCCGATACATCCGAGCGAGCGCAGCTTGTGCTCGTGCAGCTCGCCAATCAGGGCCTGCGGGAGACCGGGCAGGCGTGGAAGGACGCCAACCAGGACATTATGGAAATGAACCGCTCGCAGGAGGAGCTCAACGCGGCGATGGCGCGGTTGGGCGAGCTGCTGACACCCATTGCGGCTGGTATCATCGGATTCACGGCGGATATTGTTGAGGGCGTAACGGCTGCGATCACTGCTATTAGTGATCTGATCTCGAAGATCCGCGAGGCACGCGAGGAAGCAAACGAGAAAAATGTGGAGCGCTCGTCCACCTCGAAGCTCTCCCGCTACCGCGCCGAGGCGAGGCTGCGCGAGCATCTCTCCGGCTCCCACGCCGCGGGGCTCGACCGCGTGCCATACGACGGCTATCTCGCCGAGCTCCACGCGGACGAGGCCGTCCTCAACGCGCAGGAGGCCGCGCTCTGGCGCTCTGTGGGGCGCTCAGGCGCGTCCGGCGCTCTGGTGGCATCTTCCCCCGCCCCGTCTCCCACAACCGCACAGAGCGCCGCACGGCGCGAGAACGTGACCATTGACGTCACGCTCGAGCTGGACGGTCAGACGCTCGCGCGCAAGCAGTACCCGCTCATGCAGGCCGAGAGCCGTCGCCGCGGCAAGCCGCTTGCCGGAAAGGAGGGCACCTGATGGCGAAATACCCCTTTATCGTGGACGGGCAGGACTTCACCGACCTGTTCCACAAATACGGCTATGAGGTCAGCTACGAGTTCCGCGAGGGCGAAAACGGCGGCCTCATGTGCTCGGGCGACGAGCTGCGCGACCTGCTTGCCGTCAAGCCCACCGTCGTCGCCCCCACGAACGACGCGCCGACCGAGCGCGTGACCGCGCTGCTCAAGGCCTGCCTCAAAAATGAAGTCCAGTTCCGCTATTTCGACCCGTGGACCGAAGCGGAGAAAACCATCGCCGCGCATCCCACGGTCGACACCGTGTCCGTCCTGCTCGACGATCACGGCACGCACTGGTGGAGGGGCTTCCGCGTGACCATGAGGGCCAAATGATGAGTCTGAACACCGTAAAATACAAGGGCGAGCTCCTTGCCGAGGACAGCGCCCTGCTCGCAAAGTCCCCGGGCATCCTCGGGGAATACAAGGAGCTGCGCGCGGACGCGCTCGAGGCCGACACGCTCGACATCACCGTTTTGTCCGAATCGGGCACGATCCGGAATTTCAAGAAAAACGACAAGGTCGAGTATTTCCGCTCCGGCAGCCGCGTCGGCGTCTACTACCTGCAGAGCGTCACGCGCGTGGGGCCGAAGCTCTACACGCTCTCTGCGCTTTCCGCGGTCGGGCTGCTGATCGTCCGGCCGCACCGCGGCGGCATCTACACCGGGCAGACGGTCGCCGAGGTCGTCGCGGAGATCTGCGGCGACATCCCCGTGCTCATCGAGACCGTCTACCGCGGCATCAAGCTCTACGGCTGGCTGCCCATCGCCTCGGCGCGCGACAGCCTCGTGCAGGTGCTTTTTGCCATCGGCGCGTGGCTGCACACGGACGAGAACGGCACGCTGCGCGTGCAAAAGCTCTGGGACGGCACGGCAAGCATCATCGGCCCCGGGAGCGTCCATGCCGCAAACATCCAGGTCAAGTACCTCGACCCCGTCAGCTCGGTCGCTGTCACCGAACACCAGTACATTGCCGGCACGGAGGACGTCACGCTCTTCGAGGGCACGGCCCAGCAGGGCGACGTGATCGAGTTCGACGAGCCGGCGCACACGCTCACGGCCGAGGGCTTCACCATCCTCGAGAGCGGCGCGAACTACGCCGTCCTCTCCGCGGGCACCGGCAAGCTCACCGGCAAAAGCTACATCCACAATCGGCGCGTCGTCACGCGCACCGTGACCGAGGGCGCGGCAAAGAACGTCGAGGAGATCGCCGACGCGACGCTCGTCTCGCTTGTCAACTCCTCCGCGGTCGCGCAGCGCATGGCAGCCTATTACGCCTGCCGCGAGCAGCTCACCGTGGACGTCAACCCCGCGGGCGAGCACGCCGGGCACGTCGTCTCGCTCTGGAATGAGTGGGACAAACAGCAGACGCTCGCCTGCATCGCCTCGCGCGAGACGAAGATCTCCGGGCTGCTCAAGTCCAGCACCTCGGCGCTCGTCGGCTTTCTGCCCCCGCAGCCGGAAACCACGGAATACTACGACGAGCGCGTCATCCTCACAAACTCGGGCGAGTGGACCGTCCCGGAGGGCGTGACCTCGCTCCGCGTAGTGCTGGTAGAACACGGCGCGGACGGCTTAGATGGAAGCAGCGGCGCGAGCGGAGGCTCGGTGTCTCTGATTGTAACGGACGCCGAAGCCAAACCCGGCGGCACATGGTCGCGGCAGCCGGGAGCTGGCGGCGCCGGCGGAGCGGGCGGAGAGGGAGGCCTCGGTGGGCGCATACTGTCCGCCGACCTCGACGTTTTCTCCGGCACGGTATTTGCGTACAGTGCCGACACGGAAACGACTTTCGGCACGCTTTCTGCTCAAAATGGTTCACGCTCGGATGCCGGCTTCACAGACCCTGTTACCGGCGACGTGTTTGGGAAAAAAGGAGATGACGGCAGCGCCGGCGGCGATGGAGGAGGCGGAGGCTCTGCAAACGGCTCAAATTTTAATCCCGGCGAAAACGGAACAGGCGTCCCACCCAATACCGGCGGCGCCGGCTCCGAGGGCAATTATAAGCGTTTTGAAGAAAGTGAAACCGTCTATAAAAACGGATATCTGCTTGTCGCTGGCGGAACGGGCGGCGGCGGCGCGGCGGTAGGGAATAACGGTCAGGACGCGGTGCAGCCGCTCACATCAGGCGTTCGAGCCGGAGCGGGCGCGAATGCCGAGCCGCCATCCGGTGCCGTGAACTACGGCTGCGGAGGTTACGGAGGAAATGGCGGAGGAGGCGGAGGCGGCGCATCGGGGCTGTATCTGAGGCACGGGGCCTATATGTACGACGGTACGCCCTCCGGAACGTGGCTTGATTTAGCCGGTGGCGCCGGCGGCTCCGGCTCCACGGGCAGTCCCGGCGGCGACGGCTGCATCATCATCTACTACCGCAAGCTCAAGCCGTTCAGTGCGGGCTGGCTGCGCGACAACACCCAAAAGCCGCTGCTCGACCGCCTCGGGCGCAGGCTCATTGTTTAAGGAGGTATCATTATGCCTGACGATTATTACGTTTTACAACGCTCCGGCGAGGAGATCGAGGAGCTGCTCGACAAGGCGGGCTCCGCCACAGGCGCTGTCCGCTACGACGCAGCGCAGACCCTCACCGACGAGCAGAAGACGCAGGCACGGGGAAATATCAACGCTTCCCCCGGTGGGTTTGGGCTGGGAGATTTTCAAGGAGTAGCTCTTGAGTCATCGGTAGAAGGTGGATTAAATACTGCTGTAAAATGTGGGTGGTATTATTTTGGCGGCGATGGATCTATTGCTAATGCACCGTCTCTTCCGGATGGCGGTTATGGAGCATTATTAGTCTCTTCTCGATCAAGCAGTAGCACAGTCGTACAAATATGTTTCGTCGAAATAGTCTCGACGATTGCAATTCGGCGTAGAGTTGTCGGCGAATGGCAACCCTGGGAGTACCTCAATCCACCCATGCAGCTCGGCGTTGAATACCGCACCACGGAGCGGTATCTCGACAAACCGGTGTATGCCAAACTGGTCAATTTCGGGGCACTGCCAAACGCTACACAGAAAGTCGTTAAACACAATATCCCCAATGTGTCCAGCGTTATATCAGTGTATGGGTCGGCCCAAGATCAAGCTATTGGTGTAGGAGCGTTTGGCGCGCAGGTCACCGGCATTAACGCGGATAACACAAATGTCGCAATTTGGACATCTGCTGATTTGTCTAATTACAGCGCTTATGTTGCCATGAAGTACACCAAAACCACGGACTAAGGAGGAAACGCCATGAAAATTATCAAATATCAGCTCTGCACCGAGGTCAACCACGGCACGGAAGAACAGCCGAATATTGAGCAGGTGTTCTCTGAAGCGTCCCTTGGCTGGAGCGAGGCCAATGAGAAAATTGCCAAGGCCGAAGCCTACAACGGCGAGTACATTATCGAGGACGACGGCAAGCCCGAGCCTGCCCCGACCCAGCTTGACCGCATCGAAGCGCAGACCACCTACACCGCCATGATGACCGACACGCTGATGGAGGGCTGAGATGAAAGAGAAAATCGCAAAGTGGTTCGCGCAAGGTCTTTGGACCGCCGGCATGGTGCGCAACGCCGTGGAAAAGGGCATCCTCAGCGCGCAGGACTATGAGGAGATCACCGGCGAGAAATACGCTGATGATAAATAAATTTTGAACAAAGAAAAGGAGAACAAAACTATGGCTATCGCAACTCGTATCGCATCCGACGGCAAGCTTATCAAGGTCACGGACACCCCCGCGGGCCTGAGCGAAAACTCGGGCGTCAAGAACAGCATCGTGCAGCCCGTCATGGCGCGCGACCTTTCCCGCGCCGGCACGGAGGTATATGTCGCCCCCTGCTACAAGCTCACCTACGACGCAGACGGCTACTGCGTCAAGACGGAGAAGTGCCACATCCCCGAGGACATCGCGGAAAAGCTCATGGAGCTGAACAAGTAAAAAAGCCGCCCTCCGGGGCGGCAAATTGACAAAGCGCGGCAGACTGTGCTATAATTCGCCTGCCGGTAAGAACGGCAAGGTTGTCCACTTCCTGCAAAGGAGGTGCGCGATGGTTACATACGCTGATATGTTCACATATTCGCTTGTGCTCATCGGTCTTGCGTCTCTGATCTTCACGGTCACAAGACATAAGAAATAACCGCCCACCATAGCGGTAAGCGGCGTTTCCTTCGAGCTATAAACTCACTGAGGGACGACCGCCACCAGCAATGGCAGCCGTTCTTACTGGCCTAAATATAGCACACCTAAAGCCGCTTTGTCAAGCACGACAAGGCGGCTTTTTTCGCGCCGCCGGAAAGAGAGGCAACGCCTATGGAAAGTTTATCGAAATTAGCGGCGCTGTGCTCGGAGATCACGGTCATTCTGGCCGCGCTGGCGATGCTCATTAAGCCCATCCGGAGCAAGCTGCTCGGGCTGGACAAACTGACCGACGCGCTCAAATGCCAGCTCCGGCACGATATGCTGCACACCTACTACCGCCACAGGGAGGGCCGCACCATTCGGCAGTACGAGCTGGAGGATTTTCTCTATCTCTATCGGGGGTACAAGGCCCTCGGTGGAAACAGCTTTATCGACCGTATCAAAAGCGAGATCGACGAGTGGGAGGTGATCTCGTGAGAGACGTCAAGGGTTCGACCTCAGAGGAAATCCGCATGATAAAGGCCATCCAGCGCTCCGTCGGGGCGCTGGACAACGGCTGGATCGGAAACCAGACTTTGAGCGACATCGCCGCAAAGCTCGGCGCGGACTGCTTCCCGCTCAACGTCGAGCTGTATGGACAGCCCTGCATCCTCGCGCGGGACATCGAGCCCGTCAATATGAGCGGTCCGCTGCCGAAAAACGCGATCTCGGGGAGCTTTTCTTGGCAGGGCGCGCCGTGCAGCATCCTGGTGCGCGGCGGCAAGGTCGTGCGCGACTGGAGCTGTCACTATCCCCGCCCTGAGAGCGTGCTCTACAAGACCACGGACGGCGCGGTGCGCATTGCCCGCGTCTCCTCGGCGGCGGCGCTGGGAGACATCGTTTGGTCGGTCGGAGGGCTTGGCCTGCTCGACCGCTATGACCCCGCGGCGGAGGGCTTTACGGGCGCATACTCCGACGTGCTGCGCAAGACCAACCACACCGTCCTCGGCTACAAGGGCGGGATGCTCTACGGCGTCTACTGCAAGGCTATGACCGCGCAGCAGGTCAACGCCTTTTGCCGGGACAAGCTCAAGCTGGATTACGCCGTCATGTTAGACGGCGGGCACGTCGCCGCCATCAACGGCGCGTGCAACAAGATCAACACCAACCAGCGGCAGTTCTATGCCGTGCGGTTTTTGTAAAGGAGGCTCAAAAATGCAAAATCGACTTGCCAATCTGCTCACGGTCAAGAGCATTGTAACCGTCGTGCTCACGGCGGTCTTCTCGGTGCTTGCCCTGCGCGGCAGCATCAGCGGGACGGAGTTTCTGACGATCTTCACGACCATCATCGCCTTTTACTTCGGCACGCAGACCGAAAAAAAGAAAAATGAAGAGGTTTCTTGAGACCTTAACCGCGTGGGAGGGCGCGGTGCGCGGCGATGCGGTACATAAGCAGATCGTGGACGCCTACAACAGCTATCTCCCGCACCCGCGCGGTCACAAGCTGACCTACACCGACGACTACTGCTCGGCGATGGTGTCCGCGGCGGCGATCCTCTGCGGCCTGACGGAGGTCATTCCCGTCGAGTGCTCCTGCGGGGAGCAAATGCGCTGGTATCAAGCGCGCGGCCAATGGATTGAGGACGATGCGCACGTCCCCCAAATCGGCGAGCAGGTGTTTTACTACTGGAACGACCGCAAGGACTACGCCCTCACGGACTGCACCGGCGCGCCCAACCACACGGGCATCGTGACCGCCTGTGACGATCAGAGCTTCACGGTGTTCGAGGGCAACAAGGGTAAAGCTCACGAGTGCGGCTATCGGACGTTGGAAATCAACGGGCGGTATATTCGTGGCTTCGGCGTGCCGAAATACCCCGCGGACAAGACCGTGCTCACGCGCGGCGACAAGGGCGCGGCGGTCGGCAAGCTGCAAGAGCTTCTTAACGCTTGCGGCTATGAGCTGGATGTGGATAACTCCTTCGGCCCCGCGACGCAGAAGGCGTGGGGAGAGTACATCGCCGCGTACATTCTCAAGGCCCTAAAATGATTTGTGCCCGATTCGGGCACGGAAAGGAAAACCGGTGGGAAGTCTGCAACACTTCCCCTCGCGTGGGCGCCTGCAAGCCGTGGTGCCTCTATGGACACACAGCACAGAGAGATCCGCGCTCAACTTTCCGCGATGGCTCCGCGCAGGGCCATTTCCTACATTCGTTCCTTCGACCTGCCGCCCGACGAGGCCGCGAGCCTCATCGAGTGCGACGTGCGCGGGCGGTCCTGCGTGCAGGCGGCGGAGCTGCTCCACCTCAGCGTGGACGGCCTCGCCAAGCTGCGCCGCCGCGCCTACCGAAAAATCGCAGACGGACAAAACGAGAGCACCGGCTAATCGTCGGCGCTCTCTTTTTTATGGGCAGGGCAGAACGCGGGCAGTTTGCGGGCAGTTTGCAAGGCGGAAACCGCGGTACGATAGAGGCAGAACAAAAGGAGGTGCAGCGCATGGAGCAATTTGCGATCGCCGGCTATTCCGGCAGCGGCTGCGTGATGGTCGCCATCGACGGCAGCGAGATCTATCAGGTGGACTATTTCGGCAACCGTCAGCAGCTCATCGGCAAGACCGCCTCGGCCTATGCCGAGCTGGAATCCACCACGCAGGAGTACTACGACAAGCTCGTCGAGCTGGGCGTCATCACTCCGCCCAAGACGCAGGAGGAGCTAATGGGCGAGATGCAGTCGGCCATGAGCGACATGGCGGAGATCATCAAGGGCCTCTCGGCCCAGGTAAAGGAGCTGAAGGAAAATGGACCTCAAGCAACTCTTAGCGGCAGCGGCGAGAATGTTCCCCAGCGCCGACCTGCAAGGCGCGGCGGCGAGAGCGGAGCAGGCGATCAGCGGGACGGCTGACACGCTCGAGGGCGTGCAGAGCACCGCGCGCCGGCTCGGCATCGACCCCAACATCGCCAACAGCCTCTATGCGCGCTACGGGCGCACGATGCAGGCAAAGGCCCTGTGCGGCCTCCTCGGCACGACACCGGAGGCTTTGCGATCTGATGCCAATAAAATACTCGGCGGCGCGCAAAACGCCTCACAGGCCCCTCAAAAGGGCAAAGCGGGGCAGTCCACAAAATTCCCCCGGCTCAAGCAGCCGTAGGAATAAATATTTTGTGAAAGGAGCACGAACACATGGAAGAGCGCAGCACCGGTATGAGCTGGATCGCAGTCCTGTTTGTCATCATCGTGGTCGTCGCCATCTTCGGCGGCAACCTCGGCGGCGGCTGGGGCTGGAATCGCAGCGGAAACCCCTATCCCGCGCCGGAGGGCGGCTGCAACCGCGTGAGCAACTGCCAGGTCGAGAAGCAGGAGATCGTCGACGCGGCGCGCACGCAGTATCTCATTGAGCAGCAGAGCAACAGCACCCGCGCGGCCATCAACGCAAGCACGGAGGCCATCACCTCGCAGGCGAGCCGCATCTACGAGCAGCACCTGCAGGAGACCATCTTTGACCTCAAGATGGAGAACCAGAACCTCAAGAACGGCATCTTTACCAAGGAGCAGACCGACGCTCTGGCCGCAAAGATCTCCGATTGCTGCTGCGGCTTTAATCGCCGCCTCGACGCGATCGAGTGCCGTATGCTGACGAAGCCGAACCTCTACGGCGTGGCCGCCACCGGCGCGGGGCAGATCATCCCCGCGTCCTGCGGCTGCAACGGCAGCACCAACCTCTAACCATTTTCGCGGCATCGCGAAAATGGTAGGCCCTGCAGGCCGGGAAGCAGGCGGGGCAAATGCCCCGCCTATCTTATTTTGAAAGGAGACACCAAAATGTCCTGTAAATCCGCTCTCTATGCTGCCATGCAGACGCCCTCCGCGGTCGCGGTCGGCGGCGTCATCCCGCTCGGCAGCCTCATCCGCCGCTACGGCTGCGATCTTAGCCTCAACGGCAACGCCGTCAACATCACCGGCGCGGGCTACTACGACGTCGACGCCTCGCTCACCGTCGCGCCCGCCGCAGTCGGCACCGTCACCGTCACGCTCTTTAAGGACGGCGTGGCTGTCCCCGGCGCGACCGCCTCGGCGACCGCCGCTGCTGCGGACGATGCGCTTGACCTCAACATCACGGCTCTCGTGCGGCAGGTCTGCTGCGCTGCGGGCTCCGCTCTGACGCTGGTGCTCACCGGCGCCGCTGCGTCGGTCGAAAATGTGGCGCTGCGCGTCCAGCGGATCTGAGAGGTGCGCTATGATGCAGCTCTTGATCGGTATGCTGCTCGGCGCGATGGTATCCACCCCCACGGGCCGCAGCATCGGCAACCAGATCGGCGACGCAGCGCTTAAAAAGGTCAAGGACGCCGTGCAGGCGTCCGCGGCCGGAGAGGAGGCAGACGATGGAAAATCTGCATGAGCAGCTCAAGGCTTATATCCCCAAGCTCGAGCGCAGCATCCAGTCCTACATGACGCAGACGCCGCCCTCGCCCAATTCCGCGCAGGGCATTATGGCGATGTGGGAGTGCCTGACCATGCTCAAGGCGGCGGAGGCGGGAACCTGCGGCGAGTTTACCCGCGAGCAGGCCGAGCAGTGGGCGCAGCACATGCGCAACACAGACGGCAGCACCGGCGCGCACTGGAGCATGGAGCAGACCACCTCGCTCGCCGAGAGCCTCGGCGTGAGCCGCGACGAGGTCTCGCCCTGGTGCTGGTGGATCGCCGTAAACATGATGTACTCCGACTATTACGGCGTCGCCTCCCACTTCGGCGTCGCCACGCCGGAGTTCTTCGCGGAGCTCGCCCGCGCCTTCCTTCTTGACGAGGACGGCCCCGGCCCGAAGCCCAAGATGTCCGCCTACTACTGCGGCATCGTCAAGGGCAAGGACTGACCGCTATTTGCCCGCTACGGTCAAAATATCTGTGCCCGCTATAATGCCCCCTATGAGTTCTTTTTAATCGCCGCAAAGCACCACAAAATGTCACACTTGCAAAAAGCAAAAAAGAAAGGAAAAAGCCTGCTGTTGCAGGCTTTTTCCTTATTTGGCGCGGAAGAGAGGATTTGAACCTCCGCGGCGCTTTTTACACACCCTACTCCCTTAGCAGGGGTAGAAAAGCCCTTTAATATCAAGCGCTTGCGGCGATTTGCCCGCTACGGTGACTGCTATGTTTCCTCCTTGAGTCTGTCCATATCCTTCTGCCCGAGAATGTTGATCCCCTCGTGCATCGCCATCGTGTCCGGGTGGATGTAGCGCTCGGTGGTCGTGATCTTGCTGTGGCGCATGATCTCCTTAATGACCGTGAGGTGGACATTATCCAGCGCGAGCGCGGTCGCGGTCGTGTGGCGGCAGGAATATGGCTTGAGGTCGCGCACGCCGCAGCGCGCCTCGGCGCTGTGAAATTCTGCGTAAAAGTTGTCCTCGTTCATGTCCAGCACTTTTCCTTTTCGGCTGGCGGAGGCTTCGCAGAGCTGGCGTAGCACGGGCTCGATGAGCGCGGGGAAGACGATAGGCGTCTGCTTGCGTATGTCGGTTTTGAGACCGGCGCCGATGATCTCATGCGTCTCAAAGTTTACCATTGCTTTTGTCAGATTTTTAAGCTCGCCGGGCATCATGCCCGTGTAGATCATCAGCAAGATGTATCCGACAAAAATATCGCCGTTGGCATAGGCTTTCCAAAACGCCACGATCTCGTCTTTGGTGTAAGGCTGTATCTTTTTCTCCTGCAGCGGCGGCAGTTCGATGTAGGGCGCGAGATTGGTCGGCACCGCGCCCTCCGCGACTGCGCGATCATAGAGGTGCGAGAGCACCGTGCGCATATCCTTTGCGGGGTAGTGGGTGCTCGTCTGTGCGTCCACGGTATCCTGCAGGCGCTGGATCGTCAGCTTGCTGATCGGCAGGTGCGCGATGGACTTTAACCGGCCCCAGGCGATCTGGTGCGCCATGCGGCGCGAATCGGAGAGCTTTGGCAGAGACGCGCCCTCATAGTGCATCCAGTAATCGCTGAGCGTGGGAAGCTTGACCTCCCGCATCTCAGGAGGATTGGCTGCGTAGGCCAGAGCGGCGGTCTTGGTCGGAAAGCCGCCCTTGTAGTGGCGCAGCTGCTTGAGCTTGCCGCCCTCTGCGCGGAAGCCGACCGTCCACACGGCGGTCCATGTCGAGCCGCGCTTGCGTGCGGAGCCTTGCCCGCTGCCGCGCTTGCCGGTGCGCGGCTTCGGCGGCGGTGCCACAAGCCGCTTGCCGCAGTAGCAGCAGAACACGGCGTCGTCCGGGATCTCCCGCTGGCATTTGGTGCAGTTCATCGCGCCGCCTCCCTTCGCGAAAAATGGAACGACCGCCGCCATGCCGGGCGGCGGCCGTTTGTGTCATGTTCCTGCTGTATCGTCTCGGATTTCCGCGGGAAATTCTGCGATTTCGTTGTCCGAAAACCCCGCGTCAGCCAAAAACGATTTACGCTTTTCTACGGCATTGTCGATCAGATCATTGACTTTGCCGATGTATTCCTGAAATTTGTCATAATCGAATGCTTCGCCGCCGTCAATATAGTCCTTTATGGCCTCGCACACAACGCGCGCGTTTGCCGTGTACGCGCGCGCAGCGCCGACATAAAGGATAGCCGGCTGAGTGTCGGCGTCAAAGCTGTCGAGCGAATCTTGGCTGGATTGAAGCACTGCAATCATAACACCAAGGACGTCTGTGTCACCTCTGTCGGCGGCATCTGCGACAACATCGTCGAGGGCCTGCAGCTGATCGCTTGCGGTTGTGACGACCGCCCACACTTGAGAGTCTAACTCCTTAGCGGCGATCTGGGACTCCGTCTCCGCCGGCTCGCCGCAGGCGGTCAGGGTAAAAGCGAGGGCAAGCGCGAGGACCATTGCAAGAGACCGCTTCATGGCTTTGCCTTCTTTCCGTGCCCGAATCGGGCACAATTTTTTATATTTTCCCGCAGGTTAACGGGAATTTAACGGTTTCTCTGCCTTTTTCGACAGAATCTTGTCAAAAAAGGTGCTATGGTTAAAATACACGCAGGTGCTCCGGAGGTGTCAGCTCGCCTGCGCAGGCCCCGTCGTCAGTTGCAGGGGCGGCGGGGCCGCTTTACAATGGAATATCTGGCCGGTCTAAAATACGAGTAAAGAGAGGTACATAGACATGTCAGATCAGCACAGCGCGCCGCAGGACTTGACCGAGTTACACCAACGCCTCATCGAGAAATACCGGCGGCTTACGCCGGAAAACCGTGGGCGTCTCATGGCCTATCTTGAGACGATAGCAGCAGGTCCAGATATTCCTCCAGCTTTTCCCGATTCCGCGCGCTGAGCGCGTCATACCCGGCCAGCAGCCTGTCCTCCTCCGAGGGCGGGCTGCTTTCGTTTTGCTCGCCGAGCAGGTCGGACGTGGTCACGCCGAGGTACTGTGCGAGCAGCTGGACACGCTCAACCGATGGGACTGTATCACGATTTACAAGCTGCCCAATGAGATTCTTTCCCGCTCCGCTTTCGTCGCAGGCAACAGTGGGCTTAACGCCTTTTAATGCACAGTATTTTTTCACATTTTGCACAAATACGTCTTTATTCATTGGGAACCTGCCGAATCAGAAATTGGTGAATCCTCCAAATTATCAGAAATTGGGGATTTTCTATTGACAATCACGAATTGGGGATTTAAGATAGGCATACAAGGTAAACGCAAGGTTTACACGAAAGGAAAGGAGGTGCGAAGCGGTGAAGCGCTTCGACGGATCATGGGCACAGCTGATTCTTTCATTTGCGGCTCTTCTGTTGTCGTTGGCGGCTTTCATCTTCAGCTTTTTCGTTTAGGCGAAAAAGCTCCGCACAAAAGCGGCAAGAGAAATGATTGCGGCAATAATCGACACGGCAAGCGCGATTTTGGACCTTTTGTTGCTGTCAAGCGTTAGATTTGAGGATTCCAGCGCGGCGCGGCCTTTGTCGGAGATCTTATACGCAGTGGCCGTTAAGCCCATGATAACCGGGGACACCAGTCCACGATCTACGAGCAACCGGCACCGTTCCGGGTCATAGCTCGGCGCAGTCAGGAGCTTATCGACCAGCACCGGCGAATCCTGCTTTTCAAACCATTTCAGGAGCTCGCGCTCCGGTTTGCTCAAAAGGTCCATAGCGGTCCATCCCCAAAACAGTAAACTTACAATTTACTGTATATCACAAATTTCACGCAAAATCAAGAGAAAGGACGTGACAAGAATTGACAAGATTCCGCATCCGGGAGCTGCGCGAGGCGCGCGGAGTAAGCCAGTACGGACTGGCCCGCCGGCTCGGCGTGACCAAGATGGCGGTCAGCCGGTGGGAGAGCGGTGCGGCCATGCCGACGGCGGACAAGCTGCCGACCATCGCCGCGCTGCTGGAGTGTGAGGTCAACGACCTCTACGATGACGAGACGCTTCGCGCCGCGAGCGAGGCGGCGAGGGCCGCGGTGGCGGCCAAGGGCGCGGCAGACGCGAGAGCGCTGGCCGTAGGAAAGTGAGGAGGTGAGCACATGATGACATTGGAGGACATCCGCAATTCGACGAAGGAGACCATCAGCGCTGCGACGGCGGGGAGCATTCTCGGCTGTGACCCTCAGCTGATCCGCGTGCAGGCTCGGCAGGACCGAACGCAGCTCGGCTTTCCGGTGATCCTGATGCGCCGGCGTGTGCTGATCCCGCGCAGACCGTTCCTCGCCTACATCGAGGGCGGCGCGACCTCTCCGATACTTTGACATTACCACAAAGGAGGACGAAAGACAATGGCAGCGTTATACCCAAATATCTATCAAAGAGGGCGCAAGGTGACCCTTTTGACGCAGGAGGAGGCCGCGGAGCGGCTGCACATCTCGCCCGAAACGCTCAAGCGCTACGAGGGCGGACGGCTCACACCGCCGGACGAGACCGTGGCGCGGATGTGCGAGGTCTACGGCGTGAGCTGGCTGGCGCTGGAGCACGCGAAGGCGACCGACCGGCTCGGTATCCTGCCGGAGCTGGAGCCAAAGCCCCTGCCGATGGCGACCATCTCGCTGACCAACCGCCTGCGCGACGCAGCGGATCGGCTGGCCGGACTGCTTCGCATCGCCGAGGACGGCGTGATCGACGACGCGGAGCGCCCGGAGTTCGACGACATCGTGCAGGACCTGCGCGAGACCATCGCCGCGGCCTATCAGGTGATCTACGCGGACGGCGCAAAAAAAGAACGCCCCGAGGCTGGCACCTCGAAGCGTTCACGCTCTCAGAGAAAAACCTCTGAAAACCATTGCAAGGCTATTGTACCGCAGAAAAAGAGAAATGTCAAGGCTTTCCGAGAGGAGGCGCGCGCATGACGGGACTGGACATCTTCCTGATCCTCGTCGGCGTCACGTCTCTCACGGAGCGGCTGATGAAGATCATCGTCTATTTGGATGGAGGAAAGTATGAGCGAGGGCGTAATAAAGTCCGGCCATCGTGAGCCGTTTACCGTCCTGTATAAGTCCGCGATCCGAGACACGCGCCTGAGCTTCGAGATGCTCGGATTCCTGACCTATATGCTGGACAAGCCTCCCGATTGGGAGTTTACCATCTCCGGCATGGCGAAGGAGCGCGGCATCGGCAAGGACACGGTGCGCCGCCTCGTGGGACGGCTTGAGGAGGTCGGTTATCTGATGCGCGAGCAATCGCATGACGGCAGCGGGCGCTTTTCCGCGAACACCTACGTTTTGCAGGAAAAGCCACCGTTGTCGGAAAACACCGACAACGGTGAAAACCGTCGTCGGGAAACACCGTCAACGGAGTTTCCGACCCAAAGTAAGAACGTAGAGACTAAAGATTATATTATACCCCCCTATAATCCCCCCAAGGGGGACGGCGCGGAGCCGAGAAAACAGCGCAGCAAAACGACGCCGACATGGAAGCCGGAGCGCTTTGAGGGCTTCTGGGCCTACTATCCCCGCGGGGAGAACCGCATGGGCGCGGTGCGCGCCTGGGACAAGCTCAAGCCGGACGACGCGCTGATCGAGACCATCGGCCGGGCGCTGCAGATACTCAAGGCTTCGCCCGCGTGGCGGGACGGCGTCGGCATCCCGTATGCCTCGACCTTCCTCAACGGCCGGCGCTGGGAGGACGCCAAGGCCAAGCGCCCGGCGCAGAGCGCCAAGGCGCAGCCGGTGCGCCGCATCGAGCAGCCGCCGGATAGTCAGGACGGAGGGTGGACATGGGCCGAGTAGACGCGCAGCCGAGCGCCGGTTTGGAAGCCGAGCGCGCCGTGCTCGGCGCGATGCTGATCGACGAGAGCATCGTCAGTCAGGTGCTCGCCGAGGTGGACGAGCGCGACTTTACCAGCACAGCCAACCGGCTGATCTTCCAGGCGGCGCGCGAGGTGTTCCGCGAGGGCGGGCACGCCGACGCCATCACGATCAACGCGAAACTCGGCTACGCCTCCGGCTCGCCGCAGCAGCAACAGCTCATCGACCTGATGGAGGTCACGCCCACGAGCGCGAGCTGGCGCGAATATGCGCAGCTTATGCGCGAGCAGGCGGCGCTGGGCCGCATCCGCGCCCTCTCGGCGCAGATCAACGGCGCGGCTACGCTCGACGACGTCCGTCCGCTGCTCTCGGAGCTGCAAGCGCAGATGACCTCGCGGCGCGGCGTGAAGGTGGTGCCGATGCTGGAGCTTTTGCAGGACTTTTCCACCCGCCACGCGAGCGGCGCAGCCGCGGACTATGTGGGCTTCGGGATGGACGTGCTTGACCACAACAGCTTCATCCGGCGCGGCGACGTGGTGGTGCTGGGCGGCTACCCGAGCGACGGAAAGACGGCCCTTGCCCTGATGATGGCCTATCACATGGCCAAGACGCTCAAGGTCGGCTTTTTCAGCCTCGAAACGTCCGCCGGCAAGATCGGCGACCGCATCGTGACGCAGGGCATGAAGATCGACTTCGACGCGATCAAGCGCAGCCGCCTGACCGATCGCGACTGGGGCACCTTCGCGGTCTGCTCGGAGGACGCGGCCAAGCGCCGGCTTGACGTGATCCAGGCGAGCGGCATGACCGCGGGCGACATCATGGCGGAGTCCATCACCTACGGCTACGACGTGATCTTTGTGGACTACGTCCAGCTGGTCGTCCCAGAAGGGAACCCGCGCGACCTGCGCAGCGAGCAGATGGCGACCGTCTCCCGCGCGCTGCACACCTTTGCCCAGAGCCGCGGCGTGCTGGTGGTGGAACTGGCGCAGCTCAGCCGCCCCGAGCGCGGGGCATGGCGCGCGCCGGATATGCACGACCTCAAGGAGACGGGCCAGTTCGAGCAGGACGCGGACCTGATCGTGATGATCTACCGGCCCGACCCCAAGCAGAACTACTCGCAGGAGAAATGCCGCGTCATCCAGATCGCCAAGAGCAAGGAGGGCCGGCGCGGCAAGGGCGTGTTTGCCTTTGACGGCAGGCACCAGACCTTTGCGCCCTACACCCGCGATGACGAGAAGGGCCGGAAGGAGAAAACGGACGGTGAAGCGCCCGGTCAGATGGCGCTCGAAGAATTGCCGGAGGACAAAAACGCGCCGTTCTGAAAAAATCGAGAGAAAGAGAGAAACAAAATGCCAAGAATCGGAGATCCCCACGCCATTTTGGCGGACATCGGCGCGGCCATCGGCCCCGGACATCGGGAGCTCCCGCGGCTGCTGCCCGGGCGCATCGTGTACATCAACCGCGCGCACCGCTGGTTCCTCGTCGAGGCCGACCTCGGCGACGGCGTCAAGGTCCGCGAGGGCTTCAAGTTTTGAGGGCGTATTATGACTAAAATAAAGCATCCGGTGCTTAAATATCCCGGCAGCAAGTGGCGGTTAGCTGACAAAATCATATCTATTATGCCCCCGCACAGAAGCTACTTAGAGCCGTTTTTTGGAAGCGGGGCTGTGTTCTTCAAAAAACCACCGAGCCGCATTGAGACGATCAACGACCTGGACGGTGAGATCGTCAACCTGTTCCGATGCATCCGGGAATATCCGGAAGAGCTGATGCGCGCTGTGGCTTGTACGCCGTATGCCCGCGGCGAGTACGAGCAGGCATGGGGCCACTTCAAGGCGGGCGGGCAGGCCCGTCCGGATGGCGTCGAAGCGGCCCGGCTGACGCTGGTGCGCTATTGGCAATCACACGGAAGCACCGTCACCTACAAATGTGGCTGGAAAAATGACCGAGTCGGGCGAGAGTATGCTTACGATGTTCACTACTGGCGGAACTTGCCGGAGTGGATTTCTGATGCGGCAGAAAGGCTAAAGGCTGCGCAGATTGAGCAATGTCCCGCGCTTGATGTGATCCGGCGATTCAATCATCCGGATGTGCTGATTTATGCCGATCCGCCGTATATGCTATCTACCAGGCGACGGAAGCAGTACCTCGTGGAAATGGCGGATGACATGCAGCACGTCGAATTACTGGAAGCTCTCAAAGCTCACGCAGGGCCGGTTATTTTGTCGGGCTATGACAATGCGTTGTATGACTCCCACCTGCAGGGATGGAACAAACTGCAATGGAGCGCGCAGGCGGAGGGCGGCGCACCTCGGACGGAAACCGTGTGGTGCAATTTCGAGACAAAATTTTGACAGAGACAGAAACAGGAGAACGACATGAAAACCATTGCGATCATGAACAACAAAGGCGGCGTCGGCAAGACCGTTACCGCCATCAACCTCGCCGACATCCTTGTCGCGGACTACAAGCAGCGCGTGGTGCTGGTGGACTGCGACGGGCAGGCGAACCTGACGCGCTTTTTCCTGCCGGGGGCGGACAAGCTGGAGCTCACCACCACGGCGGACGTGCTGCGGGGCGACTGCGAGCCGCTGTGGAGCGACAACCTCGTGCCGATCCGACCAGGGCTTGACCTGCTGCCGAGCAGCTCCGACCTCTACGAGCTCGACCTGCAGGCGATCAAGGACGGCGTGAGCGCGCCGGAGCGTCTGCGTCACTTCGCCGAGGCCGCGGCTGCGGACAGTGAGGTGGACTGGATGATCTTCGACTGCCCGCCGGGCTACACGCTCGCGAGCGTCGCGGCGCTGCTGAGTGTGCGCGAGGTGATGATCCCCGCGCTTGCCGACAAGTTCTCGCTCGACGGCGTGTTTGCCGTGGCCGCGCAGCTGCGCGGCCTGAGCGCGGCCTGTCCGTCTCTGCGGTCCCGCGTGCTGCTGACGCAGACGCGCAGCGCGGAGGTCGTGGGCGAGTGTGAGAAGCTGCTGCGGTCGCAGCGCGTGCCGCTGTACCGCACGAAGATCCGGCGCACGGACAAGGTGCCGGAGAGCACGGTGACGCTCTCGCCGATGCGGGAGTACAGCCCGCGCAGCAGCGCGGCGGTCGATTACCGCTGCCTCGCCGGCGAGCTGATGGAGGAGGTTTAACATGGCGGGCAAAAAGTTTGACATCACGAAATTCGCGGCGACGCTGCCCGAGGCCGTGCCCGATTCGGGCACACGGGAGCAGATCGAATACATCGACGAGGCGAAGCTCAGCGGCGACGGCGAAAACTTCTACAGCATGGAGGGCATTGAGGCTCTCGCGCAAAACATCGAGCTGGTCGGATTACAGCAGCCGCTGCGTGTTCGCCCTGACCCCGATGACGAGGGCGGCTACATCGTGGTCAGCGGTCACCGGCGCCTGACCGCGATCCGCACGATCTGCAAGGCGGATGAGCCGGAGCGCTGGCGCACGGTGCCTTGCATCGTGGAACGCGGCGAGCTGTCGCCGGCCATGCGGGAGCTGCGGCTGATCTACGCCAACAGCGACACGCGCCGGATGAGCAACGCGGACCTCAGCGCGCAGGCCGAGCGCGTGGAGAAGCTTCTCTACCAGCTGCAGGAGGAGGGCGTGGAGTTCCCCGGCAGGATGCGCGACCATGTCGCCGAGGTCTGCCAGATAAGCAAGTCCAAGCTTGCGCGGCTGAAGGTGATCCGCGAGGGGCTGAGCAAATCTAAGCAGATCGCAAAGGCGTGGGAGAAGGGCGAGCTGCCCGAGGTGACGGCCTACGCGCTCTCGCACATGCCGACGGAGCTGCAGGATGAGATCGCCCACGTCTACACGCACCGAAAGAACTACTATGGCCACGGCCTGACATATCTGGGTGAGCGGAATGTGACGAAGATTGCCGAGGCTCTGGCGGCGCTTGACACGCTGCCGTGCAAGAAATGCGGCGGCAATTGCTCGGACTGCGCGCAGGGCAAGCGGGAGCACATCATCTCCACGCTGATCGAGAGCTGCTATTCCTACGCGCCCTGCGGCGTGACCTGCTGCGAGAAGTGCTCGGAGCTGGCCACCTGCAAACAGGTGTGTCCGCACCTCCTCTCCACGCAGGACCAACTCAAGACCGACAAGCGCGCCGCGCAGAAGGCCGAGCGGGAGCGGCAGGCGGAGGCCGACCGTCCGGTCATCGGCGAAATCACGGAGCTGTGGCGCCGCTTTGGCGTCGCCCGCGCCGCAGCCGGAAAAAGCGTGGCGGAGTGCTACAACGCCGCGGGCGTTGTGTATGGCGTCCCCGACGCGGACGAGGTCGTGCAGCTCGAAAACGGCGAGGCGAAATATGCAGCCAACACCAAGCTGCCCTATGGTTACAACTGCTACCTCGACGACATCCACCGCTTTACGCGCGTCGCAGACCTGCTGGGCGTGTCGCTGGACTACCTCTGCGGTCTGACGGACGAGCCCGGGCCGAAGCCTCCCACCTTGTTCAGCGTGGACCTCTGCTCGCCGGAGTGGCTGCCGCTCGACGCGGAGCATTGGCCGACCGAGGGCGCGCTGGTCGCGCTCAGCTATGAGACCGGCCTCGGCGGCAGCAGCTACCTTGTGGCCCGCTGCGCCGGCGGCGCGGATGATGAGTACCCGTTTATCTCGACGGACGCGGGGACCACGGTCGACGACATCGTCGAGTGCCGCTGCGACCGCTGGATGCCGCTCGCCGAGTGCGGCCGCGGCAAGGAGGGCGCATGAAAAACGCTTACGCAAAGGAGCAGGCGGAGCTGCGGCGGCAGCTGCTTAACTACGGGGCGCTGGTCGGCCAGCAATTCAACGTGGATATGATGTGCCTTGCCCTCAATGAGGAGGGCTTCGGACACGACCGGATCATGCGCATCATCCACCGCGCGGAGAAGCACGGCGAGTATTTTCACGAGTGCCTCGCCTACGGTGTAGAAAGCGACGCGCGGTTCGAGCAGCTCGACCAGCGGCTCCGGTACATCTGCCGCGACCACCCGGAGGACTTCGTGCCGCGTGAGGAGCGCTACCCCAACGTCAAGGTGCCCGGCATGGGTAAAAAATTCAAAGCGGAACCGATAGGAGGATGAACATGAAAAACGAAGAGATCGTCAGGGCGCTGCGTTGCATTTCCACCGCAGGCGGAGAGAATGCCTGCGAGCATTGTCCGTACTGGAAGGAAGAGGAAGTCCCGGAAGAAGAACGGCCCATATACGGAGCCGACACGATGCATTCATGCGATGTCGACCGCGTTGGACTGGACGGCGCGGATTTGATCGAGCGCCTGAGCGACCGCTGCGCGCGGTACGCCGAGGAGATCGCCGTGGCGCAGGAGCGGCAGAGATGGATCCCTGTGACGGAGCGCCTACCGGATCAGTGCATGGATATCTTGGTTAGTTACCGGGATAGACATATCTTGATGGGGACGGCCATGTGCGATGATTGGATCGAGGAGGATCTTGAGGACGGAAAAATCACGCACTGGATGCCGCTGCCGGAACCGCCGAAGGAGGAAAGGTAAATGAAAAGACTAACAACTAATTGCCCTGATAACAACCTTGATGCCGCCCTGAATCTGTTTTACATCAAAGACTTCGAGACATGGGTGCGTGGCGGAGGTGATGGCCCGGACTACCCGGACATCCGGCTCTACGATTTCATCCGCAAAGCCTCAAAGATTTTACTGCCGGACTTGGACTTCCCAATGGATGATGATGGCGTAGACTATGCGATGGGTGAGCTTTTGTTGGACGGCCCTGATGAGCCGACAGGCCTGCTTGCCCTGCTTTATACCGCAGCATGGTCATACGCAGAACTGCGTGGCAGGCTCATGCAATACGAGGACACGGGCAAGACACCGGTGGAAGTGTCCACGCTGGTTAAAGATTGGAACGACCTTTGCGCTATCGTCGTAGAGTGCGGTGGCGTTAGCCGAGTAAGGGCACTGGCCGAGGCCGACAAGGACGGTCGGCTGGTGGTGCTGCCGTGCAAGGTTGGAGGCACGCTATGGGTGACTGGCCGTGACAATGTGCCGCGAGAAATGGAGCTTGAAGCCCCGGACATTAGAGCTGTTTGCACGGATGAGGATAATCTGTGTATGTCAACGTGCAATCGAAAGCCGGACGGGTTCTGCGCGTATCGTCTGCGTAATGATGGTGCTGACATCGGCAAGACCGTATTCCTCACCCGCGAGGAGGCGGAGAAAGCATTGGAGGCGATGAAGCAATGACTGATATGGAACGCAAGACCTTCTGCGCGGCGCTCAGTCGCTACGGCGCGCAGGCGCAGATCACGATGGCCTTTGAGGAGATGGCCGAGCTGCAGGATGTGCTGTGCAAGTTCCTGCGCGGGCGCGTGGATGGCGACACGCTCGCCAACATCGCCGAGGAGATCGCCGACGTTGGGATCATGCTCGACCAGATGGCGATCGAGTTTGAGGTCGAGGACGCGGTGGCGGAACAGCGGGCATACAAGGTCCGGCGGCTGCGAGAAAGGATCGAGAAAGATGGCTGAATACATTGAGAGGGATGCGCTGCGACAAGCGGTGCTGGAAAGCCAGCACGACAACTCCCATCCACGTGGTTGGGCTCATATTGCACATGACTGTGAGCACGCACACTTTGTAGCGATGATCGCCCGCTTCCCAGCCGCTGACGTTGCGCCGGTGGTGCATGGGCGGTGGGTAGACGCCGGGCGTAGAATCAAGGCTTGCAGCAACTGCAACCACGGAATCAAAGAGCATATGGCCTGCGCAAATCATTACTGCCCCCACTGCGGGGCGAAAATGGACGGAGGTGCGGACAATGGCTGAATTTAGACGCTTGACCTACAAGACGCCGGACGGGGCGTGGGGCATCAAGGGCGTGAGCCTGCTCACCTGCCCGGCGCGGCTCTACGGCTCGGCCGCAAAGCTGTGCGACATGGAGAGCCTGTGCGAGGACGTGTACCGCGCCAAGGACGCCGAGCTAACGCTCGACGCGCTGCAGGAGCTGGTGGACAAGGGCCTCGGCGGACGCTTCCTCGACCTGCGCAGGGCGCTGGAAGGGGTGGAGCTATGACGGGGAGCAAGGTGTTGATCGTCAAATTGCCGGAGCTGCACGCCGACGTCAAACAGCTCGAGGCGTTCCGCGCCTATGTGTGCGACGCGCTCGGCGCGGGCGCGCTGGTGCTGCCGCTCGGCACGGCCTACGCGGTCGAGGAATTTCCCGCGCTCGGCGCGGTGGAGGTGGTCGCGGGGGACGCCGTGCCTGTCGTGATCGGCGGGCCGAGGCCGACGCCTGCGGGCGGAGGCGGCGGGCTGGTCGTTGGCGGGCGCGTCGTCCGCTCGGTGCCCGATTCGGGCACCGCACCGGAACCGGAGCAGGCTGAGGCTCCCGCGGAAGCGCCGAAGCAGCCGAATGCGCCGGACAAGCCGACGCCGATTTTGAAAAGTCCTCCGGCGCGGAGCGGCTCGCCGCACTCTCCTGCTCTGCCGATGAGCAAGGGCGAGATCGTGGCGTCCTACCGGCAGGCGGCAAAGCCAGCGGCGCAGATCACGGTGCTCGCGGATCTCAACGCTTGCTCGAAGGAGCGCATTGAGGAGATCCTGCGCGAGGCCGGTGAGCCGCTCCCGAAGAAGCCCGGACGAGCGAAGCGAACGGAGGAATGAAATGACGAGAAAACGGATGATCAAGCTGCTGATGAGCGTCGGCTGCGACCGAAATGATGCGGCACGGGCAGCCGCACTGGCCGACGGCAGCTTATCGCACGCGGTGCTGTATTACGACCTGTGCGAGGAATTTGCCCGAGTGCTTTGCGAGCTGCGCAGGCAGTCCATTATTGAGGGCGACATGACCGGCGCCGTCGCCGGCATAGTCGGGAGCATGTATGAATGAGCTGTGCGTGGTCACGCAGCGGAGCGGGCCGCTGACGAAGACCTACACCACCGACCGGTTCCGCCTTGTCTCATGGGCGGGCGAGCAGCAGTGCCGCGGCTCGCCTGCGCTGCCCTCCATGTGGAGCTCCAGCGCGGAGAAGCTGGAGCTCTACCTCGCCCTCTTCGGCTACCTGGGCGTCCACTATGTTCTGACCTTCGACGATGCGCACCTGCCGGCGTCCTTTGAGGACGTCAAGCGGTGCTTTGCCGCGTTCTGCAAGCGCGTGCGGCGCTTCGACCCGAGCATCCGGCGCTATGTCTATGCGGTGGAGGCGGGGCACAGCAATAAGCGCTGGCACATCCACTTTGTGGCGAGCGAGGACGACCTGCCGTTTGCGGTGGTTCAATTCCTGTGGGGCTACGGCTTCGTCAATCCGGGCTATAAGGAGTATCCCGTGCTCAGCCGCGACGGCGGCTACCGGCGGCTTGCGCGGTACTTTTGCAAGCCGGACGAGATGATCCCGCTCGGGAAGCATCCGTGGGGCGTGGCGCGCGGGATGCGGCAGCTGATTCCTCCGCGCACGGTGCGCGTGCAGACGCGAGCACCCGCGATGCCGCGTGAAACCTTTTGGAAGGAGCGCGCCCGAAGCGCGGAGGTCGAGGTCAACGGCATGGCGAGCTGGCGCATCGAGTACGCGGACTGGATCGCAAAACCGCCGGAAAACGCAAGGACTTTTATTTTAGATTTATGAATCTAAGATAATACTTCTATAGAACGTTTCTACTTGTACGCTATGCTTTATTTGTAGACAAAAGGCAAAAAGGAGGCAAAAAGTGTTGCAATCAAAACGGAATGATGGTAAACTGGTCACAAAGGACGGACTGATCGTTTGCCCCAACTGCGGGCGCACGACATCGCAGGCCGTCCGGCCCGACACCGAGGCGCGCAACCTGATCCTCTGGTGCCGGCGATGCAAGGCATCGAACATCGTGAATATCGAACATGGCGCGTGCTCGCTTAGTAGCCACTGCTGACAACTCCGATCCCGGAGGCGTTGGCGGTGGCTTTTTGTTTTGCCCGGAGGTGATAGCCCGATGGCCTTAAAGCCGCTCCGGCCCTGCCGGCATCCCGGCTGCTGCGTGCTGGTGAGCGATGGATACTGCGACGCCCATCGGCCGCGCGGCGACCGGCGCAGTGAGGAAGCGCAGTCCTGGCGCTGGATGTACCAGACCGACGAGTGGAAGCTCGACCTGCGGCCGGCGCAGCTCCTGCGCGAGCCGTTCTGCCGCGAGTGCGCCCGGCACGGGCGGCGGGTCCGCGCGACGGACGTGGACCACATCGTCGACCACAAGGGCGACTGGTCAAAGTTCTGCGACCGTAGCAACCTCGAGAGCCTCTGCCACAGCTGCCATAGCCGCAAGACGGCGCGAGAAATGCACGAGAATCGCAGCAAATCAAAGCGCCGCGGTGCTGCGGCGCGGCAGTAGGCTTGGGCGCTCGGGCGCGTCGCGAGAGCGTCGCGCGGGGCTTCCTTGCAGACCCCTCCCCGGGGTCAGAAAGTTTCCGCGTGGCTGCCAGAAACCGCCGGCCCTC
>OIWS01000816.1_pt1 | contig 35882 bp, 31 predicted proteins | sample 1587611 | NCBI WGS metagenome assembly OIWS01 (sample SAMEA3888919, study PRJEB22519) | human gut metagenome | biome: human gut; feature: human-associated habitat; material: faeces | place: Denmark | collected 2010 | reverse complement strand
TTATCCTACATCAGGGGGGATTTTGTCTATTGTCCTGTTTTACTGGTTCTGTTCAAAAGCCAAGGGAGATTTTGTTTATAGATTAACTTCTAATATATTTAAGTTTATTTCCACTCGCCAGTTCCGGTTTCGACGTAGCGGGACTTCTCAAATACGGAGATCATCAAGATCGGATCGGTCGTGCCGAGATCGGAATACGTAAGCCCCAGCGCCGTGCCACTGCTTTTATCCTGCCACTCGAGATATTGAGTGCCGGTACCGTTGTCGTCTTGAACGGCAGGTGCGCCGAAGGTTTCGGTGAAGCGTTTGCTTGCGGCTTCAAAATGCTCTTCTGCCGTGCCGCGCGCAAGCTGTTCGTGGAACGTCACCGAAAACAGCTTGCTGTTTTCGTCAAACTGCGCATCAAATTTGCCGGAGCAGTCTGCGGACTGCACGATGTCCTCCGATGAATAATTCGTATATGCGAAAGGCGCTGTCGCGGGGCTTTCGCTGACCATTGTCAGCTTAGAGCCGATAGCGGATTCAAGCTCCGTCGTGTCGATGCCGAACGGCGCAGTGGAATACGCATAGCCGGCCTTGGAATCGAATCGGAAAGCGTCTGTCTCTTTCACGGTTGTCTTAGACGAACAGCCGACAAACGTGAGCATCAAAACAAGGGACAAAACCAATGCGAGCTTTTTCATAAAACGACCTCCTATGAAGATGTTAGGCTTTGTGCCTGCGCTGACGGATACGGCGGTGCAAATGAATTTGTGTTATGAATTTGGTTTGAAATTTTTGCTAAAAAGTATCACCTCCAAGTATAGTTTTTAGTATTATATTACACTTGCATGATATCATGTATAGAAGGGGTTGTCAATATATATTTAGAAATTGTTAGAAAAAAATGGAACAAAAAATCTCCCTCTGTGCCGAAACACAAAGGGAGACTGTTTATAATGCTTTGATTTTAGAGCAGGATCGAATTAGAGAATGATGCTCTTACCGGTCATTTCTTCCGGCTGCGGCAGATCCATGATCTTCAGCATGGTGGGTGCGATGTCCGCGAGAACGCCGCCCTCACGCAGCTTGCACGGATAACCGACAACGCAGAACGGAACCGGGTTTGTGGTGTGTGCGGTAAACGGTTCACCGTCATCATCGACCATCTTGTCTGCATTGCCGTGGTCGGCGGTGATGAGCAGCACGCCGCCCATCTCGTCGATGGCTGCTGCGACCTTGCCGACGCAGGTATCGACAGCCTCAACGGCAGCCTTTGCAGCCTCGAACACGCCGGTGTGGCCGACCATGTCGCAGTTTGCAAAGTTCAGAATGATCATATCATACTTGCCGGACTTGACAGCCTCAACCATCTTATCCGTGACTTCGTAAGCGCTCATTTCCGGCTGGAGGTCATACGTTGCGACCTTCGGGGACTTGACAAGAATGCGGTCCTCACCCGGATACTGCTTCTCGACGCCGCCGTTGAAGAAGAACGTGACATGCGCATACTTCTCGGTTTCGGCAATGCGAAGCTGCTTGAGGCCCTTATCGGAGACGTACTCGCCGAGGGTGTTTTTAAGGCTCTGCGGCTTGAATGCGATCTCAACGTTCGGCATCGTGGCGTCATACTGCGTCATGCAGACGTAGGTGAGCGGGAAGAAGCCATTCTTGCGTGTGAAGCCGGTGAAATCCGGGTCTACGAATGTGCGGGTGATCTCTCTTGCGCGGTCCGGGCGGAAGTTGAAGAACACGACGGAATCGCCGGATGCGACCGGAGCGCCGCCCTTGATGACGCACGGCACGACGAACTCGTCCGTGACTTCGTTTTCATAGGATTTCGATACAGCGCAAACCGGGCACGCGAACTCTTCGCCTTCGCGGCAAACCATGGCGTTGTAAGCCTTTTCTACGCGCTCCCAGCGGTTGTCGCGGTCCATCGCATAGTAGCGGCCCATGACCGTTGCAACCTTGCCGACGCCGATTTCCTTCATCTTCTCCATGAGCTCCTTGACGAAGTCCTTGCCGGAGGAAGGCGGAACATCGCGGCCATCGAGCAGGGCGTGAACATAGACGTTTTCAACGCCCATCTTTTTTGCCATTTCCAACAGACCGTAGAGGTGCTGGTTGTGGCTGTGCACGCCGCCGTTGGAAAGCAGGCCGATGAGGTGCAGCGCGGTGCCGTTTTCTTTTGCGTTATTCATGGCGTGTACGAGCGCTTCATTCTCAAAGAAAGAACCGTCCTGTACCGCCTTCGTGATGCGGGTAAGCTCCTGATAAACGATGCGGCCTGCGCCGATATTGGTGTGGCCGACTTCGCTGTTGCCCATCTGGCCGTCCGGCAGACCGACGTCCATGCCGGAAGCGCCGATCTTTGTAATCGGGTTTTCAGAGAACAGCTTATCGAGGTTCGGTCTCTTAGCGGCGGCAATCGCGTTGCCCTCCGTTTTAGCAATTCCGAAACCGTCCAGAATCATGAGTACAACAGGTCTTTTCATAGTGGAGATGCCTTTCCTTTCAACTGGAAAAAATCTTTCGGTGGAAAAATCAGCCCTTGGTGGCTGCGTCTACGATGGCTGCGAAGTCGTTCGGCTTCAGGGAAGCGCCGCCGATGAGGCCGCCGTCAACGTCCGGCTGTGCAAGAAGCTCAGCTGCGTTGCCTGCGTTCATGGAGCCGCCGTACTGAACAGTGATGCCTTCTGCAGCCTTTTCGCCGTAGAGGGACTTGACGGTCGCACGGATGACAGCGCAAACTTCGTTTGCCTGCTCTGCCGTGGCGGTCTTGCCGGTGCCGATGGCCCAAACCGGCTCGTAAGCGATGATGATGCGCTTAAGCTCTTCTTCGGTTACGCCGCCGAGTGCGATCTTTGTCTGCATGGCAACGAGCTCATCGGTGATGCCCTGCTCGCGCTGCTCGAGGTACTCGCCTACGCAAACGATGACGGTGAGGCCTGCGTCAAGCGCAGCTCTTGTTCTCTTCTGAACCGTAACGTCGGTATCGCCGAAGTAGGTTCTTCTCTCGCTGTGGCCGGTGATGACGTACTCAACGCCGCAAGCCTTCAGCATTTCTGCGGAAATCTCGCCGGTGAAAGCGCCGCTTACCGCCCAGTGGCAGTTCTCTGCGCCGATCTTGATGTTGGTGCCCTTAGCCGCCTCAATAGCGGTTGCGATGTCTACATACGGCACGCAAGCGACAACGTCGCAGCCTGCGTCCTTAACGAGCGGAGCAATGGCGGTGATGAGTTCCTTTGCCTCCGCAGGGGTTTTGTTCATTTTCCAGTTGCCGGCGATAACAGCCTTTCTAACAGCCTTGTTCATGATTTTCTATTCCTTTCCGTCGGTTAAAAACCGTTTTTATTGAGACAACAATACGGGAGCAGAGACAAGCTCCGCTCCCGTTCATGCTTTTAATTATTTCTCGTTGAGGCAAGCAATGCCGGGGAGCTCAAGACCCTCGAGGAATTCGAGAGAAGCGCCGCCGCCCGTGGAGATGTGCGTCATCTTATCCGCGAAGCCGAGCTTCTCAACAGCCGCAGCGGAGTCGCCGCCGCCGATAATGGAGATTGCGTTGCTGTCTGCAACTGCCTTTGCAACCGCGATGGTGCCGTTTGCGAAGTTTTCCCACTCGGAAACGCCCATCGGGCCGTTCCAAACAACGGTGCCTGCGTTCTTCACGGCGTTTGCGAACAGCTCACGGCTCTTCGGGCCGATATCGAGACCCATCCAGCCTTCCGGAATGTCGTCGGAATCGACGATCTTCCACTCGGAGTCTGCACTGTACTCGGTTGCAACAACGTTATCGACCGGGATGAGGAAGTTGATGCCCTTAGCCTTCGCTTTGTCCATCATTTCCTTAGCGAGCTCAACCTTGTCGTCCTCGCAGATGGAGGTGCCAATCTCGTGACCGAGAGCCTTGAAGAAGGTGTAAGCCATGCCGCCGCCGATGATGAGTGTGTCGACCTTTTCAATCAGGTTGTTGATGACGCCGATCTTATCGGAAACCTTAGCGCCGCCGAGGATCGCAACGAACGGACGCTTCGGGTTCTCGAGCGCGCCGCCCATGATGGAAATCTCCTTCTGGATGAGGTAGCCGCAGACAGCCGGGAGGTAATCTGCAACGCCTGCTGTGGAAGCATGTGCACGGTGTGCGGTGCCGAATGCATCGTTGACATAGATCTCAGCCATGGAAGCGAGTGCCTTAGCGAAATCCGGGTCGTTCTTGGTCTCTTCTGCGTGGAAGCGAACGTTCTCGAGCATGAGGACTTCGCCGTCCTTCAGAGCTGCAGCCTTAGCCTTAGCGTCCGGGCCTACAACGTCTTTTGCCATGATGACTTCCTTGCCGAGGAGCTTGGAAAGCTCTGCTGCGACAGGCGCCAGGGAGAACTTCTTCACGTCGCCCTTAGCAGCTTCGAGTGCCTTAGCGGTCGCTTCGGCCTGCTCTGCTTCCGGCATAGCGTCGATCTTCTTCTTCTCCTTCTTGTCGAGCTTTACAACGTCGTTGAAGATGTTGTGCGGGCGACCCATGTGGGAGCAGAGGATGACCTTTGCGTTGTGGTCTACGAGATACTTAATGGTGGGCAGCGCACCGACGATGCGCTTTGTGTCCGTGATGACACCGTCCTTCATCGGGACGTTGAAATCGCAGCGGACAAGAACGTGCTTACCGGCAACGTCGATGTCTTCTACGGTTTTCTTGTTGAGGTAGTTCATTTTCGTACACTCCTTTAAGAAATATATTGAGTTACGGTTATACGTTTGGTTGGCGGACAACACCGCCTACGGAATTTATTTTATACCAAACGGAAGATGATTTCAAGAGATAACGCGCAAATTGCACACTTTTTAGCGCAAATTTTTCATTTTTGCGATTTTGTACGGGTTTTTATTTCGCACCGTTTGCGTCTGCCGCGTCCCAGTCGTAGCCGCGCAGGCGACCGGCTTCGGAAAGCGCGGGAAAATCCCACTGGCGCAGGACTTCGTAAACGCCGATGGCGATGCTGTTGGAAAGGTTTAAGCTGCGCGCTTCCGAAATCATGGGGATGCGCACGCAGCGGTTTTTGTTTTTGAAAAGCAGGTCTTCCGGCAGGCCGGCTGTCTCTTTGCCGAAGAAGAGGTAGCAATTATCGGGATAGTGTATATCCGTGTGCTTATGGACGGATTTTGTGGAGAAAAAGAAAAATTCGCCGCTGTTTTTTGCAAAAAATTCGTCGAGCGAGTCATAATAGGTGATGTCGAGCAAATGCCAGTAATCGAGACCGGCGCGCTTTAGCTTTTTGTCGTCGATCTTAAAGCCCATGGGGCCCACAAGGTGCAGCCTTGCGCCCGTGGCGGCGCAGGTGCGCGCGACGTTGCCGGCGTTTTGGGGGATCTCCGGCTCGACCATAACGATATTCAAAACCATTGCTGTCAAAGTCCTTTCGGGAAGAATGATGTATGTTTTTGTAAAAAGGGGGAAACTAAACGTGACGGCTGTTTTGTATGTTTTAAAAGCCGCAATCTGGATCTGGAGGTTTGATGCCATGTATAAGCAGAGCATGAACGTTGTGAAGGGCGTGGGTCTCGGCATTGCCGCAGGCGCTGCCGTGGCTGCCGTTTCGTCCGCGATGATGAACGGCGGGAAGAAATCCGCCAAGGCGCGCACAAAAGAGATGCGCCGCAGCACCGCCAAGGCCGTGCACACGGTGGGGCAGCTCATTGACGGCGTAGAGAACATGTTGAAGTAACTACCCGCGGTCGCAGTGGCAGCCCAAAACGCCGCTGTGGCCGAATACATAGATGTTGCATGGCGTGCGGCGCTCGCCGGCGGCTGCGGCGCATTTGAGCGTCAGGGAGCCGGAAGCGGGCTGCTCGTAGCACCGTTGCAGCCGGTTGCAGCACCCGCCCGCGATGTCGCGCCAGCGGCATGCCCCGGCGTTTGTGCAGTGCTTGATGCACTCCATATCGATGTAGCGCTGGGAAATTTCGCCGCCCGCGTGGTAATCACCGTTGGAGATGAGCAGGTGCGCGACGGCGAGGTCGCCGATAACGTTTGAAAAGTGGCTTTCTGTGCCGTGGTGCGGCGCTTTGACGATATAGTAGCCGTCAAACAGCTTCCCAGAGATGCGGCGCAGCACTTCATCGGACACGTCGCCGGTCATGAGAATATCGAGATTCGACGGGCCGCGGCTTCGGCGGTTGTGAAAGACGAGGGAGAGGTCGTTCTGCGTTTCGGTGTAGACGTTGCGCACGACGGATTGATTTAAAATGTCCTGAATATCCGGCGCGGCGGGGGAATGGGCGAGGTTGCTGCGCATATCCTCCATGCGGCCTAAGAGGTCGCGGAGAGAATCAAGCAAGATGCGCCGTCTGCCGGGCGTGGCGCGGTCGGACGGCGCGAAGGCCGTTTGACACTGCATGTAGAGCCTAACGAACGCATCCTTCGTCTCCAAAAACTCCGTTTCGCGCCCGGTGTGAAACGGGGAAGAGAGGCAGATATTGAGGTTTTCAACGGCTTCCGTCAGGATGGCATCGAACGGGAAGGGCTCGTTACGCGCGGGGGAGAGCACCTCGTAAAACGCGCCGTCAAATGTGAAGATGTCGCCGCCGCCGAGCGTGAAAATGCGGTCTGCGCCGACAGAATCATTGAGTGCGTCGAAAATACGCAAGCAGGTGGTGTTCACCTGCGCGAAGTCACTTTGCGGCACGGCGAAAAAATGCGCGAACACGGCGAACTCCAAAACGGGATTTACGCCGCGCTTATCGCACGGGAGGGCGGGGAGGTATACGCGGTCAAAGTAGCCGGGATCCCTTTTGACTTGCTTTAAAAAGCCGCTCATGTGGTCACGGTGGTAGTGCGTGAGCAGAAACTGGCGCTGGGCGGCGGGCGCATAGCGGCTGAAAATTTCATTAAAACGGCGGTCAATCTCCTCTTCACCGCGGCGGGCGTAGCGGCTGACGGAGCCGCAATCCACCATTAAAATCTGCCGGTTTTGCCCGACGAGGACGGTGCAGTCGCCGTATTCCACGTCGTGCAGTTCAACGCGGTCCATTACGCTTTGTCCTCGTTCTGCACGTGGCGGTACAAAATGCCGTTTTCATAGCGGTCATCTTTCCACTCGCCGGTGTAGACGACATTGCCGTTTTTGTCGAACGCCGTGCCGTGACCCTGCCGTTTACCGTTCTGCCAGCCACCGGAATAAATCAAGTTGCCGTCTGCATCGAACAGGGTAGCTTGACCCGCTTTTTCGTTGTTTTCATATTTTTCGACGAACACGCAGTGCGTTTCGGGGTCGACGGAGACACCTGCGCCCTGCTTTTGGCCGTCGATGATTTGGCCGTTGTAAATTAAATCGCCGTTTTTATTGAAAATCGTTGCCATGCCTTGCGGCTTACCGTTTTGCCAGTGGGAAATGTGCAGCGCGTGGTCGCTTTCGCGGAACGAAACGCCGAAGCCTTCGCGCTGATCGTCTTTGAAGTCGCCGATGTAGGAGACGGCGCCGCTGCGGTAGTGGTGCACGCCGAACCCCTCGCGCAGGTCGTTTTTGTACTCGCCTTCATAGAGCGTGATGCCGTTGTTGTTCACGGTGCGGCCGAAGCCCTCGCGTTTGCCGTCTTCGGAAAGGTCGCCTGTGTAACGGAGCGGCGCGCCGCCTCTGATGAGCGTGATGCCGGCTTTGGGGTCGTCCTCTTTTTCAGCTTCCTTTGCAGGCAGGAGCTTATCAAGCAGAGCACGTGCCTGCCGGAGCTCTTCCGGCGTGATGTCGGGGGCGGAGTCTGTTTTTGGCGTTTCTACGGGAGCAGGTTCTTCCGGAGCTTCTTCGGGTTCTTCTGCGGGAGTGTCCTCAATGGGGGATTCTTCGACTTTTTTCGGCTCGGGTTCTGTTTCGGGCTGCGGCTCGGCTTCGGGTGCTTCGGAAGCAGCTTCTTCGGAAGCGGGTTCCTCTTCGGTAGGTTCTGCGGCTTTTTCGGCGGGGTCGCTCAGGAAATCGACAAGTGCAGGCTCGGTGAGGTTCCCGAAAACGGGCAGCTCGGGCTCCGGCTCGGTCGCTTCGGGCACGTCGCCGTCTTTGACCTCCCAACCCATGGAGAGCATGACGGAGGCGTTTTTATTCTGCTTCAGAAATTTGATGCGGCGCTGTTGCTCTTCACGCGGGCAGTAGGCGTATTCGCCGCGCTCATCGGCGACGAGCAGAAGGCGGTCGCCGAACTGGGCGTTTTGCAAACTCTGCTCGGCGGTTTGGAATGCATACGGCACGGGGAACAGCACGGTTTCTTTCGTTTTGCCGGTGGAATCGTTATAATCGAAGCGGATGACGGCGTCGCGGTGGTCGTCCGGCTTAAAGGTAATGCGAGCGCGGCGGTCGTCATCGGGAGAGAAATACTCCGTGCGCATCCACTGCATTTCACCGTCGTAGTACACGCGGGCGCGCAATGCGCCGTAGGCGTTATAAAACGCGATGCCGCGCTGACCGCCGTTTGTGAATGCGGCTTCGAGCGTATTTTTGCCTGCGCGTTTTTTCCATTTTATGGTGCGGCGGGAGAGCTTGCCGTGCACCTCGCCGGAAAGCCCGTCGAAAATGCCGCGGGCGCGGATATGTACGGTTTTGCCGGATCCGAAATAGCTGCGGCGCGCTTCATAAAGGGCATCGTGAAACGAAGACAGCGTATCGAGCCCGGTGTAGCACACGATGTAGACCTTACGGTTCACAAGGCTTGCGCTGAGAGAAGTGGCGTTATGTTCCGTCATCTGAACGACCTTTCTGCGGGAAACGTGCCTGTTTCCCGTCTTTTCCGTTGATATAGTTTCAGTATACCACGAAAGGACGTTTATTTCAATCACACGGTTCCTTCGGATTTTAACTTGCGAAATGCGTTAAAATCTGCTATGATATTGTATCATCGTTCTATACTATAATAGAGGAAAGGATCGCGCGGCATGAAAAGTGTGAAGAAAGAAGTCTCGTTCAGGCGAAAACTGATGACGGCTGTATTGAGCGTCACGCTGCCGCTGATCGCGCTGCTTTTGTTCAGCAACCTGTATTCCACGCAGGCATTTAACAGGAAAATTGCGGATTCCAACATGCGCACGATGGATTACCGGGCGGGGCGCATGGAGGAGCAGCTCGACTCTGTGAACGATTTTCTCACCGGGTTGACGGTGAGCGACGATTACCGCACGCTGTCGGGCGGTGAGAAAACCCCCTTAAAGGCGTATCTTGCAAGCTATACGCTCATTACGCAGTTGAAAACGGCGCTGCCGGCATACGGTGATGTGGGCGCGTTTTTCATTTACAGTGCGCCGAGCGATGCCGAGCGCGATATTTTTGACGATTCTATCTCCTACGCGCAGAAGGAGCGGCTGCGCGCTTTTGTGCGCGACGCGGTGGAGAACAACACGTATTCGTACAATATGCAGTGGCGGCACGCGGAGATCGGCGGCAAGGCGTATTTATTCCGCTTTTACGGCGGGCGCGGCACGTATCTTGTGGCGATGGTGCCGTTGGCGGCGCTGGCGGACGCGCGCTACATGCAGATTGATACCGACGCGGTGATGTTGTTTTCCGACAAAAACAACGAGCCGCTGACCTCTGTCGATTTTGTGGAGGGAAACGGGATCGATTTGAACGGCGACTATGAGAACTACTTTATTTCGGGCGGGAAGCAGCGGTATATGATCGTGGGCCGCGATTTGGCGGGTACGGATTGCAGGGCAATCCTTGCCGTAAACGAAAGCGGGTATTTCGGCTCGCTCGATGGTTTGCAGGCGGCGCTGCTGGTACTCTCTTTGCTGGCGCTAGTGCTGATTCCGGTCATTCAGTGGCGGCTGACGAACTCCATCTCGAAGCCGGTGGAGGGGCTGCGCAGTGTTATGGAGCATATCCGCGCCGGCAATCTGGAGGCGAAGGCCGAGGGCAAGACGAACATACGCGAATTCAACGAGGTGAACGAGACGTTCAACACGATGATGACGCAGATTAAGGATTTGAAAATCGAATCATACGAGCACGAGATTGAGACGCAGAAGGCGGAGCTGCGCTACATGCAGCTGCAGATCCGCCCGCATTTCTTCTTAAATTGCCTAAAAAGCTTATATGCGTTGGCGGAAGCGGGCAAATATGACCGCATTCAAAAAATGATTTTGGAGATCTCGAAGCACATACGGTATATTTTTACGGACAGTATGGAGCTTGTGCCGCTTTCGCGCGAATTAGACCACATTGAAAATTACATCGAGATGCAGCGGGGGTCTTCGCAGTACCCGCCGGTGTGCCGGTTTGACATTGACCCGCGTTTACGGGACTTGCCGATCCCGCCGCTTTCTTTGCAGAGCTTTGTGGAAAACTGCGTGAAGCATGTGTACTCGCCGGATTACGTTTTGAAAATTGAGGTGAAGGCAGCGGTGCTGCGCAGCGGCGCGGACGCGTTTGCCGACCTGACGGTGACGGATAACGGCGGCGGCTTCCCCGAGGACGTGATTGCGGAGATCAACGAGCCGGACAGCCCGCTGTACGCGCAGAACCACGTGGGCATCAACAATGTGAAAAAGCGCTTGCAGCTGATTTACGGCGACCGCGCTTTATACGCGTTCTTTAATCGGGATATGGGCGAACGCATGGGCAGTGTATCTGAAATTTTGATCCCGATAGACCTCGCAATGCTGCATGCGGCAGAGGACGAGCCGGACGGAGAGGAGGCTTTCAACGGATGAACGTATTGATCGTAGATGACCAGCCGGAGGTTGTGGAGAGCATGGTGACCGGTGTAAACTGGGAAAAAATACCCGTAGAGCAGGTGTTTACGGCGTACAGCGTGAAGGAAGCGCAAAGCGTTTTTGAACGCGAGCGCATAGATGTGCTGCTGTGCGACATTGAAATGCCGCCGACGAACGGCTTTGCTTTGCTGCGTTGGGCGCAGGAGCGGTTTTCCGGCTTGGTGTGCATTTTCCTTTCTGCGCACGCGGAATTTGAATATGCGCAGGAGGCCGTGAAGCTTGGCAGCTTTGACTACATTTTGCAGCCTGCGCCGTATGCGGAGATTGAGGCGGCGGTGGAGCGCGCGGCCGGAAAAGTGCGCGAAGCGGAAAACCAAAGGCGGTACAATGCTTATGCGAAGTACCGTGGCGAGGACGAAAGTGCGGAGAAGGAGCCGGACAAGACGGAGCAGACACCGATACAGCGCGCGATGACGTATATCCGGCGAAACATCGACAAGGATTTAAGCCGCGCGGAGATTGCGGACGCAATCTATTTGAACCCGGAATATCTTTCCCGCTTATTTAAAAAGGAAACGGGCGCCTCTTTAAATGATTATATTGTGACGGAGAAGATGCGCGCGGCACAGTCTTTGCTGAGTGACACAAACATCCCGGTAAGCCTCATTGCGACGAAGGTGGGGTACTCGAATTTCTCGTATTTTTCGCAGGTTTTTAAGAAATACACGGGCATGTCGCCGGTGGAATACCGTGCGGCAAAGCGGCGGTCTAAGCTGTAAAGCGCGTTTTCTTTCGGTAAACTGTTGTAAAACTGTCACAAAATGTAAAATCCGTGTAAACGGGTGAAAGACAGAAAATACATCTTGCATTTGAGAGAGGGACACCCATATGGGTTTTCCTCTTTTTTTATCGATATAGAGTATCGATATGCAGGATTGTAAAAAACATCCTGCAAAGTCTTCACGAACATGTCACATTTTGAATAGGAGATGTCACGAAATTTGCAGAAAAGATGCGGATTTTCTGTTACTATATATGTGTAATTTGACCGCGAAGGCTAAAAATAAATTTATCGCGGGTCGAAAAGTATGAAAGGAAGTAAGAAAATGGCAAAGAGACTTGTAGCAATGCTCATGGCAGCAGCGCTGACCCTCTCCCTGGCAGCTTGCGGCAACGGCGGTTCTTCCAGCTCCACCGCAGACTCCAGCACATCTTCCGAATCTTCCGCTTCTGACAGCGCTGCAGCTGATAGCAGCGATGCCTCTTCCGAAGCAGAAGATCTGAAAGAATCCGAACTTGTAACTCTCAACATCGTGACGATGTCAGGCGGTAAAGAAGAATCCGGTATCGCACAGGTTGAGGAAGCAATGGACAAGATCCTCGAAGAGAAGTTCAACGTGAACGTTAAGCTTTCCTTCCTCCCGTACAGCAGCTATGCTGACCAGATCTCCCTGATGCTTTCCTCCGGCGAAGGCGTTGACCTTCTCCCGGTTTACATGGTCAACTACACGGCTTGCGCTGATTCCGGTCAGCTCTATCCGATGGACGACCTCATCGAGAAGTACGGCCAGGGCATCATTGAGCAGCTCGGTTGGGACAACATCAACTGCGGTCGCGTAGGCGGCGAGCTGTTCGGCCTCACGGAGGGCCGTGACCTTGCAGCTTCCCAGGGCTTTGAGTACAGACTGGACCTTGCTGAGAAGTACAACCTCGACATGGATTCCGTTAAGACCCTCGAAGACCTCCACGATGTTCTCGTTACCATTAAGGAAAAAGAAGAAAACTGCTGGCCGGTAGCTGTTTCCGCCGGCGAAAACATCCGTAACTGGGGTTGGGACTCTCTGGGCGACGAGATGGTTAACCTCGGTGTTCTCCCCGACATGGCTACGGACACCACCGTTGTGAACCTCTACGAGACCGAGCAGTACAAGAACCTCGTTACCACGATGTACAACTGGATGCAGGAAGGCCTCATTCAGGCTGACGCCGTGAACACCACCGAGACTGCAACCACTCTGATGGACGCAGGCACTGCATTCGGCAGCTTCGTTAACCTGAAGCCGTACTATGCAGAAGAGAACAACGCGAACCTCCAGAACCCGATCGGCACGGTTGAGCTGATTCCGGCACTGGCTTCCACCGACCGTGTTACCATGGGTCTGTGGTCCATCGCAGGCAGCTGCGAGCACCCGGAAGCTGCTATGAAGACTCTGAACGAGCTTTACAGCAACCCGGAGCTGAGCAACCTCTACATGTACGGTATTGAGGGCGTTCACTACGAAGTAATCGAGGAAGGCGCTGTTACGAACGGTCAGGACAGAATCGACTATCCGGACGGTCTTGATGCAACGACCACCACTTACAGAAAGTCCGGTACTTGGCTGATGCCGAACCAGTTCATCGGCGACATCTGGGGCACCGATCTCCCGGCTGATTACTGGGATGCAACGAAGACCTTCAACGAAGAGTCTCAGAAGTCCGCAGCATTCGGCTTCTCCTTCGACGCAACGCAGGTTGCGAACGAGATCACCGCTTGCACGAACGTTGTTAACAAGTACCACAAGGCACTCGTTTGCGGCGCTCTTGACCCGGAGACGACTCTCCCGCAGTTCAACTCTGAGCTGAAGGATGCCGGCATCGATACGATCATCGAAGAGAAGCAGGCACAGCTCGACGCTTGGCTGGCTGAGCAGAAGTAATTTACTTCACAATTAGACTTAAAGAAGCTGGAGCGAGATTCGTTTCAGCTTCCTTGTGAAAATCCGTGTCTTTTTCCCGAAAGGGAAAAGGGCATGGGCGTGTACAGAGAGATGACCTTTCTGTACATGCCCATGTTCTTTTGGAAAATTTCAACGGAGCAGGACGAAAACAGATTGAAAGGGGTTTCTAATTATGCCGAATAAATCTGCCGCACTGGAAAAAGAAATGAAAGTGCGCTCGGCAAAACCGAATAAGTGGCTGCGCTTTTACCGCTGCATCCCGCTGTATCTGATGTTCCTTCCGGGCGCCCTGTATCTGCTCATGGATAAGTATATCCCGATGAGCGGTCTGATCATCGCCTTCAAGAAGGTCAACTGGCGTAAGGGCATCCTTGCAAGTGACTGGGTGGGTTTCAGCAACTTCACCTACCTTTTTAAAACGAAGGACGCTTTCAACATTACGCGCAACACACTGCTTTATAACCTGTGCTTTATCGTGCTGGGCACCGTGATTGCCATTACAATCGCGATTCTCTTAAACGAGATTACGAGCAAGCTGTTCAAGCAGGTGTACCAGACCATCATCCTGATGCCGTACCTGATCTCCATCGTTGTGGTCAGCTATCTGGTGTTCGCAATGCTGAGCTCTGAATCCGGCTTTATCAACAACACGATCTTTAAGGCACTTGGCATTAATCCGATTTCCTGGTATACAGAGCCGAAGTACTGGCCGTTCATTTTGGTTATCGTACATATCTGGAAGGTGTTCGGCTACGACTGCATTCTCTATTATGCAACGCTCGTCGGCATTGACCACGGCTACTATGAGGCGGCGGTCATCGACGGCGCAAACCGCTGGCAGCAGATCGTTCACGTTACGCTGCCGAGCCTTCTGCCCACCATCATCACGCTGACACTGATGTCTATCGGCAAGATTTTCTATTCCGATTTCGGTCTGTTCTATCAGGTGCCGATGGATTCCGGCCCGCTGCTCGACATTACGAGCACGATTGATACGTACGTTTACCGCGCACTCATCACGCTGAACGATTACGGCAGATCTTCCGCAGCAGGCGTTTACCAGAGCGTTGTCGGCTTTATACTGGTCCTGTGCGCGAACCTTGCCGTTAAGAAAATCGGCGGCGAAGAGAACGCACTGTTCTAAGGAAGGGAGAGAGAAACACCATGGTCGAAAAAAACAAAGGGTTTCAGGTCGGCGCACACATTGTGATGATCATCCTTTCCCTGTGCTGCATCTTCCCGTTCCTTCTGCTCATCGTGTCCTCCATTACGGACGAGCAGGAATTGATCCGCAACGGCTACACGCTGTTCCCGAAGGCACTCAGTCTGAATGCTTACCAGTACATGTTTAAGAGCAGCAACAAGATTATCTCCGCGTACGGCATCACAATCCTCTCCACAGTTGTGGGTACGGTGTGCGGTCTTTCCATGACAATCCTCATGGCTTACCCGCTTTCCCGCCGCGACCTGCCGGGCCGCAACGGTCTTGCGTTCTACGTGTTCTTCACAATGCTGTTCTCCGGCGGTCTTGTGCCGACGTACATCATGTACACCCGTTACATCAAGGTGAGCAACACGATTTGGGCGCTCATCATTCCGTCCCTCGTGGTCAACGCGTTCTACGTGATCATGATGCGCACGTACTTCTCCACGAACATCCCGGAAGCTGTTATTGAAGCGGCGCGCATTGACGGTGCGGGCGAGTTCAGAATCCTGCTGACGATCGTTCTGCCGATGAGCGTCCCGATGGTTGCAACGATGACACTGCTTATCGGTCTTTCCTACTGGAACGATTGGAAAAACGGTCTCTACTATCTCCAGCAGAACAAGAGCCTTTACAGTATACAAGTTCTTTTGAATGATATGCTACGAGACGTGCAGGCGCTGAAGAGCGGTATGGATGCTGCGGCTGCGGCTGAGATTACGGCGAACATGCCGAGCACGGGCATCAAGATGGCAATCGCCGTTGTCGGTGTTCTGCCGGTGCTCATCGTTTATCCGTTCTTCCAGAAGTACTTCGTTAAGGGCATCACGATCGGCGCTGTTAAGGGCTGATTTGATCAATCCGATATTCTCTTTGCCAACATAATAATAGAATGACAAAAATCACCTTCGCGGTTTTCCTCCGGCGAGGGTGATTTTGTTATGTACGGGTATTTTGTTGCGGTCGTTGTTTTATGTGTTATCTTCGTTTAAGTCCTGTAATCTAAGGCCGGCGGTGCCGGTGACGGGCAGGGAAAAGACGATGGCTTTCGCTTTGGTCTCAAGCCCGGCTTCCTGCATAATGGCAGTCATGACGTTGTTCTTATCCGCGTGCTTTACGACGATGAGCACAAGCTCTTTTTCACTGGCGAGGGAAACGCCGAGGAACTTTTCCGCGCCCTCCATGCCGGTGCCCTTCGCGTGGATAACGGTGCCGCCGCCTGCGTTTTCGCGGCGCGCTGCGGCCATAATCTGCTCGGTATAGCCCTGGTTTGCGATGACAACCAGAAGTTCGTATTTGGTATCTTTCAAGACGCTTTCCTCTCCTTTCTGAAACGGCTGACCGTTCGTTAAAAACTCCAGCTGACGTTTGCCGCCGATACTGCTGAGCGGCATGGTGAACGCGATGCCGGTGCCGGGAATATCGATGAGCATGATGGTCTGCAGTCCCTTTTGCACGGCACTCCAGACCTTGCCGGTGACAACGGAAAGCAGCACGGCTTTTTGCGTGGCTTCAAGTCCGAAATCGTTTAGAATTTCGGACGCGGCGGTGCCTTTGCCGAGCGTGCTGAGCACGACCTCGATCCCATAGGTTTTATAAAATGACAGAAATTTCTGGCTTTGGTTGCGGTCTGTAATAGTAATCATCCAGTATAAATTGTCGCCCATAAACGCCCTCCTTTACAGTTCGATGATCGCGTTTTCGTCCATATCGGCGAATGCGGCGGGTGCGGCGGTCTCCGTTTTACGGCGCTGCATGAGCTTTGCCGCGAGGCCCATGATCTGAATGGTGATGAGCGGCGTCATGGCGACCATGGCAACGACACCGAAGGCATCTGTGACCATGTTGCCGCCGACGGCCGTGCACGCGCCCTGTGCGAGGGGAAGCAGAAACGCTGCAGTCATGGGGCCGGAAGCGACGCCGCCGGAGTCAAACGCGATGGCGGTGTAGATCTTCGGGACAAAAAACGAGATGATGAGCGCGAGCGCGTAGCCCGGGATGAGGAACCACAAAATCGAAATGCCGGTGAGGACGCGGATCATGGCGAGCCCGAGTGAGATGGACACGCCGACGGAAAGCCCGATGCCCATGGCCTTGGCGGAGATGGCGCCGTCTGTGATCTCCTCGACCTGACGATTGAGAACGTACACGGCGGGCTCTGCGCGAACAATGAAATAGCCCATGACCATAGCGACGGGAATGACGACAGCGGAATATTTATAAGAAGCTAACTGCTGCCCGAGGTAATGACCGGCGGGCATGAAGCCGACATTTGCACCGGTAAGAAACAGCACAAGGCCGATGTATGTATAAACGAGGCCCATGCCAATCTGGAATAATTTGCGCTTAGAAAGCCGCAGAACAAGAAACTGCGCCGCGAGGAAAAAGAGAATAATCGGCAGGAGAGAGACGGCAATCTCGATGAGGTAGGTCGGGATACCGGTGCGGAACAGTTCGAAAAGCTCCGAGGAATCTTGCATTTCGGGCAGGATGGGCGGCGTGTAGGTGCTTTCATTCGGATTATAGATGATGCCGAGGATCATGACGGCCAAAATGGGGCCGATGGACGAGAGCGCAACGAGGCCGAAGCTGTCGTCTGCCGCATGGCGGTCGCTGCGGATGGCCGAGATGCCGACGCCGAGCGCCATGATGAACGGCACGGTCATGGGGCCGGTCGTCACGCCGCCGGAATCGAACGCGACGGCGAGAAATTCCGGCGGGACAAAGAACGCCAGAAGAAATACGACGGCGTAGCATCCGACAAGCAGCGGCGGCAGCGCGATAGAAAACAGCATGCGCAGAAGCGACACGACGAGGAACACGCCGACACCGCATGCGACGGATAGAATGAGAATTAAATTCGGCACGGACGGCACCTGCGATGCGAGCACCTGTAAGTCCGGCTCCGAGACCGTGATGATAAAGCCGAGCAAAAACGAAAGCGTGATAACGACACCGAGCTTTTTCGTTTTTGTCATGGCGGTACCGATGCGCTCGCCCATGGGGGTCATGGCGGTCTCTGCGCCGGTGGTGAAGAACATCATGCCGACCAAAATGAGCACTGCGCCCATTAAAAAGCACAGCAGAACGCTTGGCGAGAGCGGCGCAATGGTGAACGAGAGCGCCAGCACGATGGTGATGATGGGAAGGACAGCCTGAAGCGCTTCCTTCCATTTTTCAGAGAGGATTTGTCTTAGCTTCAATCGATGCCTCACGACCTTTCTTATGTGTTGTGGGGTGGTTGAACGAAAATCATTTTTATTATAGCATAAAAACGCGCGTCTGTGACAATTAAAATTGTGAATTTTCCAAAAAATGTATAAATCTAAACCAAAACGGAAATAGAGATGAAAACGAAAAGGCTGCCCGGCAAAGTGCGGGACAGCCTTTTTGGATGAAATTATAGCTTTGAAAGGAGCGCTTCGACGTGGCTTTGTGAGAACGAGGGTTTGTCGCCCATGGGGAACGGGATATGAAGCGCCTTGTATTTGGCGGCGCAGATGTTTTTAAACGGCAGCCACTCGATTTTCTCCAAATTGGAGAACGACTCCGCGAGAGCTTTGACGGCGCGAAGGCTCTCAACCGTATCGGAAAGACCGGGCGCGACGACGTGGCGCACCCAGAGGGGAATATGCATCGATTCCGTAAGGCGCATGAAATCGACCGTGTGCTGCAAGGAGCCGCCGCAGTGGGATTTATACTGCGCTTCCGTGGGGAACTTGATGTCGCAAAGGACGAGGTCTGTGTGCTTGAGAACCTGCTTGGCACGGGAAAGGTCGCCGGCGCCGGCGGTATCGAGCGCGGTGTGGATGTTGTGTTCATGCAGGCGCCGGAATAATTCCGCGACGAACTCGGGCTGCAAAAGCGGTTCGCCGCCCGAGACGGTGACACCTCCATTTTCGCCGAAATAGGGGCGGTAACGGAGGATTGTTTTGCAGAGATCCTCTGCTGTGTAGGGCGTGCCGCCGGTTAAGTCCCACGTTTCGGGGTTATGGCAGTAGGCACAGCGCAGCGGGCAGCCTTGCAGAAAGACGACGTAGCGCAGGCCGGGGCCGTCTACCGCGCCCATGGACTGTACGGAGCTGACGCGGCCTTCCATTAGATTGCCTCGTGGAATGTGCGGGAGATGACTTCGCGCTGCTGCTCTTTGGAGAGACGATGGAAGTTGACCGCGTAGCCGGAAACGCGGATGGTGAGGTTGGGGTATTTTTCCGGGTTATGGTAGGCATCAATGAGCGTTTCGCGGTTCATGACGTTGACGTTGAGGTGATGCGCACCCTGAATGAAGTAGCCCGAAAGGAGCTGGACGAGGTTTGTGATGCGGTCTTCCTCCGTTTTGCCGAGGGCTTCCGGAATGATGGAGAACGTGTTCGAGATGCCGTCGCGGCAATAATCATAAGAAAGCTTTGCGACGGAGTTGAGCTCTGCGAGCGCGCCGGATTTATCACGGCCGCTCATGGGGTTTGCGCCCGGGGCGAGCGGCTCGCCGAGTTTGCGGCCATCCGGCGTGTTGCCGGTCTTTTTGCCGTACATAACGTTGGAGGTGATGGTCAAAATGGACAGCGTGTGCTGTGCGCCGCGGTAGAGCGGGTATTCGCGCAGGGCATCGTAGAAGCGGCGCACCTGCTCGCAGGCGATGGAATCGACACGCGGGTCGTCATTGCCAAAGCACGGGAACTCACCCTCGGTCTCGAAGTCGGTGACGAGGCCGGTCTCGGGGTCGCGGATGCAGCGCACCTTGGCATATTTAATGGCGGAAAGGGAGTCTGCCATGCAGCTCATGCCGGCGATGCCGAACGCCATCAAACGGCGGACGTTCGTATCGTGCAGCGCCATCTGGCTCTTTTCATAGGCGTATTTGTCGTGCATGTAGTGGATGGTGTTCATGGCATCGACGTAAGTTTTTGCGAGCCAATCGCGGTAGAAATCGAGGCGGTTGAGGAGGCCGTCGAAATCGACGTATTCGTCCGGCCAGACAGGCATTTCAGGTGCGACGCGGGTCTTTTTCACTTCGTCCATGCCGCCGTTGATGGCGAGCAGGACGAGCTTTGCAAGGTTTGCGCGCGCACCGAAGAACTGCATATCTTTGCCGACGCGCATGGCGGAGACGCAGCAGGCAATGGCGTAATCATCACCGAATGCGGGGCGCATAACGGTGTCGCTCTCGTACTGGATGGCATCGGTATCGCAGGAGACCTTTGCGACGAAGCGCTTCCAGTTTTCCGGCAGGTGCTTTGACCACAGCACGGTGAGGTTCGGCTCCGGGGACGGGTGGAGGTTATAGAGCGTATGGAGCATGCGGTAAGAGTTTTTGGTGACGAGCGTGCGGCCGTCCTCGCCGGTGCCGCCGAGGGACTCGGTGATCCACATGGGGTCGCCGCCGAAAAGCTCGTTGTATTCGGGTGTGCGCAGGTGGCGCGCCATGCGGAGCTTTAAGACGAAATCGTCCATGATCTCCTGTGCGCCGGATTCATCGAGTACGCCTTCTTTGAGGTCACGCTCAAAATAAATGTCAAGGAATGTGGAGGTGCGGCCGAGGCTCATGGCGGCACCGTTCTGCTCTTTGATGGCGGCGAGATATGCGAAATAGAGCCACTGCACAGCCTCGCGGGCGTTTTCTGCCGGGCGGGTGATGTCGTAACCGTACATGGCGGCCATTTTCACCATGTCCTTGAGCGCGGTGATCTGGTCGGTGACTTCTTCGGAAAGGCGAATGGTATCGGCCGTGAGGGGATTTTTGCCGAGGTCGGCTTTATCTTTCTGCTTTTGGAGAATCAAACGGTTTACGCCGTAGAGCGGAACGCGGCGGTAATCGCCGATGATGCGGCCGCGGCCGTAGGCATCCGGCAGGCCGGTGATGATGCCGGCGTGGCGTGCGGCGCGCACGTCATCCGTATAGGCAGAGAACACGCCGTCGTTGTGGGTCTTGTGGTATTTAAACTCATCTTCAATTTTATCGGAGACCTTGTAGCCGTAGGCTTCGCAGGCGGAGCGCACCATGCGCATGCCGCCGAACGGGTTGCAAGCGCGCTTTAACGGCTCATCGGTCTGGAGGCCGACGATGATCTCGTTTTCCTTATCAAGGTAGCCGGGGCCGAAAGACGTGGCGGTGATGACGGTTTCGGTATCGATGTTCAAAACGCCGCCGTTTTGCTGCTCGGCGCGGCAGAGGGCCTCGTACTTTTCGAGCATTTTTTCGGTGCGTGCGGTCGGGGGCTGCAAAAAGCTTTCGTCGCCCGTGTAGGGGGTGTAGTTTTTCTGGATGAAGTCGCGGACATCGATGCGATCCTGCCACTTACCGCCTTTAAAATCTCTCCAAGCGTTCATAGTTTCCCATTCCTTTCCGGCGTTTTGCCGTGCAAATTTCCTTGTTTTGGAAGCTGCTGACATAAAAACAGGGCAGTGCTTTCAAAACACTGCCCAGACGGTCGGCTCATTTTCATACTTTTGCTCCACGATGTCCCCATCTTGTATTCCGTCAGTCACAAAAGTACTTTAACTTGTGGTCTTATTGTACACGCAAAAGTGCGAAATGTCAACTGTGAATTTTACGTTCGATGTACTCCACCTCTTTGTCGAGCATAACGGGGGTGAGGGAAACGCCGAACAGGTGCTCGATAAGGCCGGCTTTTAATAGCTCCTCCGGCGTGCCGCTTTGCATGATTTGGCCGTTTTTCATGAGAAGCAGGCGGTCACAGAACTTGAACGCGAGGGGGAGCTCGTGCAGGACGATGCCGACGGCTTTGTTTTGCGCTTTGAGCGTAGAGAGGAGCGCCATGAGCTCGAATTTATGGTGCGCATCAAGGTAAGTAGTGGGCTCATCGAGCAGGACGACGTCGGTGTTTTGCGCTAAAAGCATGGCGAGGAACACGCGCTGGCGCTCGCCGCCCGAAAGCATGGGCAGGCGGCGGTCGGCAAAGGCCGACACACCGGCAGTTTTAAGCGCGTTTTGAATGACGGTGCGGTCTTTATTGGACAGCGTGCGCGAAAAGCCGAGGTAGGGATAGCGCCCATGGGAGACGAGCGTTTTGGCGGTGATATCCGGCACGACCCTTTGCTGCGGCAGGAACGAGACGCGCCGCGCGAGAGCTTTGGGGGCAAGGGCAGCAATGTCGGTTTCCGCGGTACCGCCGCACAGGGTGATGCTGCCGGAATCCGCTTTAATAAGGCGGCAGAGCGCGCGGAGCAGCGTCGTTTTGCCGCAGCCGTTTGGGCCGAGGATGCCGGTGACTTCGCCGCGGCGGAGTTTGCCCGAGACGCCGCGGAGAATTTCGGCGTGATTTAACGTGACGCAAAGGTCAGCGAATCTTAAGGCGGTGGAAAGGTTTTGGTTCATTCGAGTTTTCCTCCTTTTTTGCGCACGATGAGGAAAAGGAAGAACGGGCCGCCGAGCAGCGACAGTACGATGCCGACGGGAATCTCATACGGGGAAAACAGCGTGCGGCTGAGGGTATCGCACAATAAGACGAACGACGCGCCGAAGAGGGCCGAAAGCGGCACTAAGATGCGGTGGCGCGCGCCGATGAAGTGGCGCAGGATGTGCGGTACAATGAGCCCCACGAAGCCGAGAAGTCCCGAAAAGCTGACTGCGCCGCCTGCAAGCAGGCTGGCCGTCATGAGCAGGAGAAAGCGTGTTCCTTGCACACGCATGCCGAGCGACTGCGCGGTCTCATCGCCGAGGGAGAGAACGTCCATTTCGCCGGAAAACAGCACAGCAAGGAGCAGACCAAGCAGGATGGCAATCCACGCAGGGGTGAGATTTTGGTACGCGATGCCGGAAAATCCGCCGATGAAAAAGGAACTGGAATTATAGATGGTATCCGGGAAAAAGGTCTTTATGGCGTTGCTGCCGGCGGTGAAAACACTGCTTAAGGCCACGCCCGCGAGGGTGATCGTTGTGCGGGAAGCACCGCTTTTAGCCGCGACGGCATAAATGAGCAGCGACGCGAAAAGAGCGCCAAGGAATGCTGCAAACGGCAAAAACGCGGTGGCTGTGGGGAAGACGGCGAGCAAAAACAGCACGGCAAAGCCCGCCCCGGCGTTGACACCGATGATGTTCGGTGCGGCAAGGGCGTTATTTAAGACATTCTGCAAGAGCACACCGGAGACCGCAAGTGCTGCGCCCGAGAGCACGGCGGCAAGGGCGCGCGGCAGGCGTACGTAGAACAGGATGCGGCTGTCGGGCGTTAAACTGCCGTTTTGCAGGGCAGAGACAGCTTCGCGAATAGAAATTTGTGCCGAGCCGACACAGAGGCTCAGCACAAAGGAGAAAACGAGCAGCAGGAGCGCTGCGGGAAATAAAATTTTCTTACGCATCTTCGTTCAAAAGGAGCTTTGCAATGTATGCGTAGCTCTCGTCCCAGCGGTTTAAGGGCTTATAGTGGAAAAGGTCTTTCGGCAGGTAGATGTAGCGGCCGTTTTTCACGGCGGAGAGCTCGCTCCACGCGGGGTTATTTTCGATGTTTTCTGCCATGTAGGTCTTGGCGTTTTCTTCGCTGCCCATCGTCATGACGAGGATGTAGTCCGGGTCGGCTTCGATGACGGATTCCAAGCTGAGGTCTTCGAGAAGGCTTTCGTTATCGTCTGCGATGTTGTGCGCACCGAGCTCTTTTAAAATGGCGCCCGCAACGGTGTCTTCGCCTTTGGCCTTGACGCCGGTGGAATAAGCGCGCAAAAGCAGGACGGTGGGAGCTTTCTGTCCGGAGAGCTTTTCGGCTGTCTCCTGCTTTATAGATTCAATGCGCTTTAAAACCTGCGTGACGTTTTCGTCGTATTTTTCACCGTCCGGGTCGTTGACGGCGCAGAAATTCAGCATGATCTTTGCATAATCCATGACGTTATCCATGTGAAAATAGCCATGAGGAATCTGCATATCGGTGAGGGCGGAATCGAGCTCCGCGTGGGCGGGCAGGTCGGCGGATAAAATCACGTAATCCGGGGAGAGTGCCGCGACGCTCTCAAGATTCGGCTCCATGACGGTGCCGACGAGCGCGGTGTCGTCATCGATTTCGATGCCGTGCTCGTATACGGCATCTTCGGTAATACCGGCGAGTTTACCGCCGGAAAGCAGCCAGCACTCGGCAAACGAGCCGTAAAGGGAGACGACGCACGGATCATCGGGGAGCTCCGTTTTGGTGCCGTAGGAATCCGTAATGACGCGCTCGGAGACGGCGGTCGTTTCGGGAGCGGCGGAGGAGCTTTCAGGGGTGGTTCCGTTTTGCGCCGGGGCGGCACAGCCGGAAAGGAGCAGTACGGCGGAAAGCGCGAGCGCTGCGAGGGACTTGAGTTTCATAGGGTATCCTTTCGGAATTATTTTGCGAGGATCTCCTCGCGGCGGTTCAGAAGATCATCGGAGAAGACGTCGTGCTCGAATTTTTCGATGCCAAGACGGTCAATCGCTTTGCCGAGGCGTTCTTTGGGCATGGCGTTTTCCTTGAACCAGAGCATGGTCTTCTCGAGCAGAGGCTCAATCTCCGCGCGGGTGACGAAGCGGCTGAGCGGCGTGCCCATGCGCGTTTGCTTGCCCCACGTGCCGCCGACATAAATGCGGTAAACGACCGGGCTTTCGTGGCGGACAGCCTTAAACGGACATTTGCCGGTGCAGACGCCGCAGGCGAGGCACTTTTCATCGATATGCAATTTGCCGTTTTCGACGTGTGCAGCCTTGGAGGGACATGATTTTTCCACCATGCAGACCTTGCAGCCGCGGCAGGTGTCTTCGTCGAAGATCGGCACGCGGTGGCCCTCGATGCCGAAATCGTTTAAGGAAGGCTTCATGCAGCTATTCGGGCAGCCGCCGATGCCGATTTTGAACTTGTGCGGCAGTTTGACATTTGCCCAGCCGACGTAGTATTTTTCGTGCAGCTCTTTGGCGAGCGCCTGTGTATCATAGTTGCCGTAGACGCACGTGGTGCCCTTACATGCGGTGACGGGGCGTATTTTAGCGCCGGTGCCGCCGAAATAGAGGCCACGCTCGGCAGCGTAATCGCAGGCGGCATCAATCTGCTCGAAGGGAATGCCGACGATCTCGGCGGACAGGCGGGAGGTGAACGTCACCTTGCCGCTGCCGAATTTTTCGGCAATCTCGGAGATGGTGCGCAGGTCGGCAGCGGTGAAGACCGCGCCGGCGCAGACGAGACGGCCGGAGAAGCACTCTGTGCCGCGATTGATGAGGAATCCGCGGCCCTTGACGGACGCGATCTGTTCGGGTTTTAACATGATGAACACTCCAATATCCAAGCAAAATATTCCCTGTAATTATAGCCTTTTTTTGGGGTAATGGCAAGAAATGCGGGCGATTTTTGCAAAAGAAATGAAAAAACCGGGCGAAGTATTGGATTTTCCTTTGAACTGTGTTAAAATAGCTAATAACAAATCATCTTCTGTTCCGGCGCGTTTTGAATGCGCGCCGAAAAAAGAAAGGCGAAGTGAGCTTTTATGAAACGAAGCATCCATTATAAAAACATTTTAAAAACGGCGGTCACGGCGGCACTGTGCGCCGTGATAATCCTTGGCACCGCGGCGTGCGGCAAGGGCAGCGCCAAGGCGGAGCCCTCCCCCTCCCCGAGCGTGGAGCCTACCGCAACGCCCGTGCCGGTCGAAAAAGTGAAGGTGGCGACCATCAACGACATCGATGATTCGTTGAATGTGCGCAGCGAGGCTTCGACGGATTCCGAAATTCTCGGCACGGCAGAGGCCGGCGAGGTGTTCGAGGTTGTGGCACAGGACGATACCTCCGAGTGGGTGGAAATCTCTTACTTTGGGCAGAATGCGTATGTGTTCGCGGAATTTGTGACGATCAGTGAGAAAGAGAAGACCGCACTTGCGACCGCGACGCCTTCGCCGACCCCGAATGCGGAAGACGGCACGACCGATGATAACGGGGACAGCGGTGACGCGCAAAATGGCAGCGAGGCATCGCCGACACCCGCTCCCACCGCAGAGCCGACGCCGAATGCGAATAATCCTATCATCGTAAACGGCGGTAACCGAGAGAATACGAGCTCCGGCAGCACATCAGACGGCATGACGGCAGAGACCATTCGCGATACGGAAGATCCGGAGCGACGCTGAGGTAAACTATGAATGTGTTAGTTATAGGCTGCGGCCTGCTTGGGCGAAAAATCGCCCGCACCATGGACGAAATGGGTTGGGACGTTTCTGTTTTAAGCAACATTGAAAGCGACTTGGAACTATTGGAAAACGATTTCGAGGGCGTGACATTCCGCGGGTTCCCGATGGATATTCGCAACCTGCGCGAAGCGGGCATTGAAAGCTGCGACGCGGTGGCGGTGACAACGGCGGACGATAACCTCAATATCACGGTGGCGCAGATTGCGCGCGATTACTTCGGTATCCAAAACGTGGTGGCGCGTGTTTCCGACCCCGCGCGTGAATTGATTTTTGAGCATATGGGATTGCATACCATTTGCCCCACAAACCACGCCGGCGACCGCATTGTGCGGATGCTGAGCGGAGAAAAAATGAACAAGAAACTCGAGTTCGGTCTGCATACGGTCGACTTTGACGTGCGGCCGGCAGAGCGGCATCAGATCGGCAAGAATGTGGACGAACTGCGCGGCAACCCGGGCGAAGTGGTGTTCGGCATCATCCGCAAAAGCGGCGCGTTCGTTTTAGCGGGGCTTGCACCCTTGAAGCTCGAGGCAGGCGACGAGATTGTGTACAGCCGCGCAATCGATTAAGGGGGAAGTGCCATGAACATTGTCATTATGGGCGGCGGCAAGGTGGGCGAAAGCCTTGCGCGCCGCATTTTGGAGGGCCGCCGCCACGAGGTGCGTATCATCGAGAGCGACCGCGCGCGCAGCTTACAGCTTGCAAACGCGCTGGACGTGGAGATCATCTGCGGCGACGGCACGAACATTGACATGCTGGAAAACGCCGGTGTACGTGACGCCGACTGCTTTATTGCGATATCCGGTGACGATGCGAATAATCTCGTTGCGTCGCAGCTTGCAAAGCAGTATTTCGGCGCGAAAAAAGTGATTGCCCGCGCAAATGACCCGCGCAATTTGGAGACGATGCGTGTGCTTGGCGTGGATTATGCGGTGAGCAGCACGGAAATCATTGCGCAGATGATCGAGCAGGAAGCGAACCTGATGGAGTTTCATCTTGTGGCATCGCTGAACAAGGGCCGCGGTCAGATTTGCTCCGTGACGCTTGGAGAGAATTCGGTTTTGCACGGCAAGTCGGTGCGTGAGGTGGTGTTCCCGAAGGGGGCGCTGCTGATTTCCATTGTGCGAAATAACAAGCTCATCATTCCGGGCGGCGACACGGTGCTGCAAGCGGGCGATGAGATTATTGCGGTATGTGAGGAACGCGCACAGAAGGCACTTATCCGCCTGATGAACAGCACGCATGCGGATGAGAAATAAGTCGATTTTTTTATGATTTATACAGCAGGAACCCCGTAGGCACGTTGTGTGTTTACGGGGTTCTGCTTTGTTCATTTAATTCTAATGATTTGCGGGGAAAATCATGCAGGGAATCCATGCAACTGGGTTTCCTACGGTTCTGGTTTTGTGGAGGCAAAAAGTGTTTCGCGCTCTGCGGAGCGCGACTTGGGGCACTGCCCCGAGCCCCCATAAACTTTTAACGTTGCGGTATTATGGATTTCGGCGGCTTTATTTTACAGCTTTAAAGTGCTTTGTGACGCTGGTGCCGTCTTCGTAGACGTCTCTTGTCAAATTAAGGCCTGCGTTCATCAGCATGGCGCCGGAATAGACGGTGCCGGTCTCCTCGTCCTGATAGTACGTTTTGGGGTCGAGGCCGCGCAGGCGCTGCACGCAGTAACGGGTCTCGGGCTGACGCATGACGACGGCAGTCATCATGGCTTCCTGCTTATCCGGCGAAACGAACTCCCACGCGCAGTAGAAGTCGTTCTCGGTCGGGGAGACGAGGCGGTAGAAATCTCCCTCGCGGACAAGGCGGTGATATTTGCGGTAGTCGGCGATCTGCTGCTTTACTTCGGCTTTTTCGTCGTCGGTGAGCTTTCTGGGGTCTAACTCGTAGCCGAATGTGCCGCACATGGCGACGTTGCCGCGGGTTTTAAGCGAGGTGCGCGGGCGGGCTGCGACGTGTGCGCCAAACGAGGAGATGGGGTAGCACATGGACGTGCCGAACTGAATGGTGAGGCGCTCGATGGCGTCGGTGTTGTCGCTGCACCAGATCTGCGGGGAATAATACAGCATGCCGGCATCGAAACGTCCGCCGCCGCCGGAGCAGTTTTCAAAGAGGATATTCGGAAACGCTTTGACAAAACGATCCATGAGGTTGTATGTACCGAGCACGAAGCGGTGCATGACCTCCTTCTGGCGCTCCGGCGGGAGCAGCGCAGAGCCGACCTCGGTCAGATTGCGGTTGAAGTCCCATTTGACGTAATCAATCTTATTTTCACTGAGGACTTTATACATCTGCGCGAAGATGTTATCGCGCACGTCTTTTCTCGTCATATCGAGGACGTACTGCAAGCGTGCGGGAGAGTTTTCGCGGTTCGGCACGTGCAGGCACCAATCCGGGTGGGCGCGGTAGAGGTCGCTGTCCGGAGAAATCATCTCGGGCTCATACCAGATGCCGAACTTTAAGCCCTCTGCGTTGACGCGCTCGATGAGGGAGCTGAGACCGCCTTTGAGCTTCTTTTCGTTGACATACCAGTCGCCGAGGGAGGAGTTGTCGCTTTCGCGGTGGCTGAACCAACCGTCGTCCATGACAAGCATATCGACGCCCATTTTGGCGGCTTCGTGTGCGAACGCGACAAGCTTATCATCGTCAAAATCGAAATATGCGGCCTCCCAGCTGTTGATGAGCACGGGGCGTTCCACATCGCGCCACGGACTTTTGATGAGGTGCTTCATGTAGGTGCGGTGGAAAATGCGGCTCATCTCGCCGAGGCCCTTATCGGTGTAGACCATGACGGCTTCCGGCGCGGTGAAGGATTCGTTTGGCTCCAGGCGCCAGGTGAAATCGGTGGGGTTGATGCCCGCGAGAAGGCGCGTGGCGTTCAAACAATCCACTTCGGCTTCAATGGAGAAGTTGCCGCTGTAAATGAGGTTGACGCCGTAGACTTCGCCGTTTTCTTCGGTGGCGCCGTGGGCTTTCAGTGCGACGAACGGGTTGTGGTTGTGTGAGGAGGAGCCGCGCTTGCTCTGGATGGATTGAATGCCGTGGCAGAGCGGGCACTCTGTAACGGTGCGCTCCTTTGCCCACTTGCCGTAAAGGTGCACCATGTCATAATCCATCGTGTTGAAGTCGAGGCAGGCGCTGAACACACGCTCAAGCTCCATGGCGCGATCGGACGTATTCGTCACGACGGCGTGACGCGTCATGACGGGCAGATCTTTGTAAACGGTGTAGTAGAGCTTCACTTCGGCGTTCGTCGTTTGGTCGAGCGCGGTGACCTCGAGCGTTTCGCTGTCACCGTTTTCGTCTCGCAGAGACGGCATGCCGGGCAGCGCAGGCTTTTCGCTTAAAATGCGGTGCGAAACGTAGCGGATGTCGGTCGCGATATTGCCGTCCGCGTTGCGGATTTGGAGTGCGGAGATGCGGAAATCGCCGGTGCCGTTGCAGGAATATTCGCTCGGCTGTGTATCCGGGGAAAACTCCGTGCCGACGTAGCCTGCGGCGTCGGGCGTGAAGGAGACGAAGTAGCCGCGGTCCAATAAATAGCGCATGTCGCAGTCCGGCAGGTATGCACCGTAGTAGAGGTGCAGCAGGCGGCCGCTGTCATGCACGGCAAAAACGTAACTGGAGGAAGCGGTATCCAGCTTGAAAATTTTCTTTTCGGCATCAAATAAAATCGCCATAAGATCGTTCCTTTCGGGAAAACATAAAAATTCGGGCAGAGAAATATCCGTTTATAACAACAGTATATCGTTTATGCGGCTTTTACGCAATAGGCATTTGTTGCATAAAGTTGGCGGTTTGTGATGCTGTGTACGGCGCGGGCTTCGGCATTTTGCTAAAGACGGCGATGAAATTTGGTGGAATTGTGATAGAAACGGTTTTTTCGGAAAAAATAGCTTTACTTTTCTCTTGGTTTGTATTATAGTTAATGTGATGTGGAAGCGGTTACACATTGTAAAGGGCTGTATGTGTTCGCTTTCGAATGTCTTTTGAAAAAATATAAAATGGAGGAAACTACAATGGCTAAAATTATCGGCAATGCACTCCCGAACATCCCGTGGCAGGATAAGCCTCAGGGCTACGATAAGCCGGTTTGGCGTTATGACCACAACCCGATCATTCCGCGTGATCTCATCCCCACTTCCAACAGCATCTTCAACTCCGCAGTTGTCCCGTTTGAGGGCAAGTTCGCTGGCGTTTTCCGCTGCGACAACCGCTCTGTTGAGATGGACATCTTCGCAGGCTTCTCCGATGACGGCATCAACTGGAAGATCAACCACGAGCCGATCGACTTCCAGCCGGCTCCCGGCTGCGACCCGTGCGTAACCCGCAAGGAATATCGCTATGACCCGCGCGTTTGCTGGATTGAGGACCGTTACTACATCACCTGGTGCAACGGTTTCCACGGCCCGACGATCGGCGTAGGCTATACCTATGACTTTAAGACCTTCTATCAGATGGAGAACGCTTACCTGCCGTATAACCGCAACGGCGTTATGTTCCCGAAGAAGATCAACGGCAACTTCGCAATGCTGAGCCGTCCGTCCGACACCGGTCACACCCCGTTCGGCGACATCTTCTACAGCGAGAGCCCGGACATGACGTATTGGGGCAAGCACCGCTATGTCTTCGGCACGAGCAGTCACTCCGGCTGGCAGTCCAAGAAGGTCGGCCCCGGCCCGATTCCGATCGAGACCGATGAAGGCTGGCTGATGATTTATCACGGCGTTCTGAACTCCTGCAACGGCTTCGTTTATCGCTTCGGCGTAGCGCTTCTTGACCACGAGAAGCCGTGGATCGTGAAGGAAAGAGGCAACTTCTATGTCTTCGGTCCGGAAGAGAGCTATGAGCTCACCGGTGACGTGCCGAACGTTACGTTCCCGTGCGCTACCCTGACCGATGCCGACACCGGCCGCATCACCATCTACTATGGTGCTGCCGACACCGTCACCGGCATGGCCTTCACCACCGTTGACGAGCTGCTTTCCTACATGAGAAAGTACCCGCACGAAGTTTAATCGCTTTGGTTAAACGCTTTGGTTAAATTAGAATAGCTTTTTCGCAGGCGCTTCCGTTTTTCGGGAGCGCCTGTTTTTTATGGAATTGTTGTATTTTACGGCAAAATCTGGTATGATGAAGCTATGAAAAACCGCGATGGGCGGAAAACGGTTAGGAGCTGTATGAATATGAAAGAGTATGTCATTGAGAAAACGGTGGGTGCGCCGGACTGGACAAAGGTGTCGGAGCTGCAGGTAGACAATGTTTGTTGGTTGCCGGACGCGGGCGTGCGCATGGAGCAGCAGATCTGCCACGACGACGAGAAAATCTACGTGCACCAAGTGGCGCACGAAAAGAACATCCGCGCGGAGCTGACCGATAAGCTCGGCAGCATCTGCACGGACAGCTGCATGGAGTTTTTCTTCTCCCCGGTGCCGGAGGACGGGCGGTATTTTAACATTGAGCTGAACTTAAACGGCGCGATTTTCCTTGGCTTCGGCCACGGCAGAGCAGACAGCATCCGTTTGATCCCGGAAGACCACAAGAAGCTTTTTAACATCCGCACGAACAAAACGGCGGACGGGTGGGAAATCTTTTATGAAATTCCGCTCGAATTTCTGCATGTATTTTACCCCGATTACGACTTTAAAAGCGGGCGTGTGATCCGCGCGAACTGCTTTAAATGCGGCGACCTCACCGTGCAGCCGCACTATATGATGTGGAATGAGACGACGAGCGAAACGCCGGATTTCCATCGTCCGCAGGACTTTGGCCGCATGATCTTCGCGTAAACCGCGGTATTCAGCGGGATATTCATGGATTAGTCCAATATCTTTTGCCGAAGCCCGCGCAGAATTGTCGTTTTTCCAAGTTGCAAGGTGAGCGAATTTCCAGTAAAATAGTAATAATGGGTAAATGAAAAATATCGCAAAAGTTTTGCATAGCTTATGCGCCTGACGCAAAACTATCGTTTAGAGTATTGCGTCGGCAGGAAAGGATTGGTGTGCATATGCCACTGGAAAGGATCGACAGTTATTTTAACGGCGCGGTGGAGTCTTATGACGAGCGCTTGAAACGCAGCGCAGAGGATGAAGACGGCTACATTCGCCGCACGGCGGAGTTTTTCCCGAAGAAGGAGCACCTGCACATTCTGGACATCGGCATCGGCACGGGCACGGGTCTTACGGCAATTTTAGAGCAGAACCCGACGATTTATGTGGACGGCATTGACTGCGCGGATAAGATGCTCTCGGAAATTCCGAAAAATCTGCCGGAGCACAAGGAGCGCATCCGCACGATTTGTGGTGATTTCTTTAAATGTGAGTTGGAGCCGGAAAGCTATGACGGTGCGGTTTCCATGATGGCGCTGCATTATTACAGCCGCGAAGAGAATTTGGAGCTGTTTCACCGCGTGTGCCGCAGCATTAAAAAGGGCGGGTTCTTTCTGTTGAGCGACAAATTCGCGCCGACGCAGATGTATGAGGACTTCTGCCGTTCCGAGTTTGAGCAGAAGCGCAAGGAGCAGCATTTGTCGGCAGACGAGCATTACTATTGCTTTACGCCGCAGTATGTGGCGGGCGAAGCGGCGCTGCTTTTCAAAGCGGGCTTTGCAGAGGTACGCGTGTGCTGGGCAAAATCCAACACGGCAGTGCTTCTTGCCACAAAATAAACAAATAACAGTTGAAAAGCCGGTCGAACTGCGTACAAATAAACGGTACGCGTCTTGACCGGCTTCTTTTTTAATGCTATAATGTTTCAAAAGCAACTATTTTGGGAATGGGTGAATACTTTTGGAACTCTTTAACGCACAGCATGTTTTGCACGGCGAGCCTGTGACGGGCGAGCTGCCGTCTACGAACTCGCTTTTCAAAACGACCATCAACATGGCGTGGCCTTCGATGGTGGAATCGTTTTTGGTGGCGCTCGTCGGCTTTATCGATACCATCATGGTGAGCACGCTGGGCTCTTACGCCATTGCAGCGGTGGGCCTGACGCAGCAGCCGAAGTTCATCGGTTTGGCGCTGTTTATGTCGATGAGCACGGCTATCTCGGCGCTGGTTGCACGGCGTAGGGGCGAGCAGAACCGCGAAAGCGCGGTGCGCATTTTGAAAACATGCATTCTGGTCGCCGTGATTTTGACGGCGATCATCAGCGTTACGTTTACGGCGTTTGCAGACCCCATTATCCGCTTTGCGGGCTCGGCGGACGATACGCATGAAGCGGCGGTGGAGTATTTCCAAATCATCATGGGCGGCATCGGGTTTACGACCGTGATGATGATCGTGAACGCGGCACAGCGCGGCGCGGGCAACACAAAGATCGCGCTGCGCACGAACATGGTCTCTAACCTTGTGAACGTGGTGTTCAACTATCTTTTGATCGGCGGCAACTTCGGGTTTCCGGCGCTCGGCACGCGCGGCGCGGCACTTGCGACCGTCATCGGCTCTGTGCTCGGCTGCGCGATGAGCTTGCATTCCATGTTCGCGAAGTCTTCGTTTGTGTATATCCGCGGCGTGAAAGGCTTTTTTACCTCGAGGTTTGACGTGCGCTCACTGATTAACGTCGGTTCCAGCGCGTTTGTGGAGCAGATTTTCCTACGCATCGGCTTTTTGCTGTTCGCCATCACCGTTGCGAACCTCGGCACCACTGCATATGCTGCGCACCAGATTGGCATGAATATGATGAGTTTGACGTTCTCACTCGGTGATGGGCTTTCGGTGGCGTCTGTGGCGCTGATCGGCAGGAGTCTCGGCGAAGAACGGCGCGACCTTGCAAAGCTGTACGCCTCCATGTGTCAGCGAATCGGACTTTTCTGCGCGTTTGTGATGTCGATGGTTTTCCTATTCTTTGGCAGGAATCTCTATGGCCTGTTTTCGAATGAGCAGGAAATTCTCGATATGGGTGTGATGATTATGCGCATGCTGTGCGTTATCATTTATCTCCAGATCACGCAGGTTATTTTCTTCGGCTGCCTGAGAGGCGCGGGCGATACGAAGTATACCGCGTTTGCGTCTATGATCAGCGTCGCCATTATCCGACCGGGCTTAAGCTGGCTGCTGTGCTACCCGCTGGGACTGGGACTGCTCGGCGTGTGGCTTGGGCTGTTCGGCGACCAATTTATGCGATTCTGCCTTGGGTATTTCAGAATGAAGCAGGGCAAATGGCTGAAAATTAAGATTTGACAAGTTTACGACAACGATAGCGGAGCGACGAATAAAGTCTTTGCCCAACTTTCTTCGAGAAAGTTGGTGGGGTCTTGGAGCAACACCCTAAGTCGTCGTTCGCAAACGACGAAACACCTTTTGCCTAACCCAAAACGAGGAAGGCAGCTTGAAACATCCGGTGGACGCTTCAAGCGTAGGGAACACAGTTGCATGGGTTCCCTGAAAGGCGGTCTGCGACTGTCTTTAGAAATTCAAACAAGATAAAATAGAAGTAAAAAGTCTCCGCCTTTCTCTGAATCAAAGAGGAAAACGGAGACTTTTATATTTTAAAATAGTGATTATTCCACAACGACCGTGCAGTGCTCGGTGCCGTAGTATTCCATCGCAGAGATGACCTCAGGGGTCAGGCGCTCACCGCATACAGCAAGCGGCACCGCGGGTGGGCAGCTCACGTTGGCGTCTGCCAAAATGCGGTTTTCGCACTCGGAAAGCGGCAGCGTTTTACTCGGCGAGAAGAGCGCCTCGCGCGGGGAAAGTACACGCTCGGCATGCGGCGGCACAGGCGGCTTTGAAAGGATCGCCGGGGCGGGCAGAACGGAGAGCAGCGCGCGCTCGAGACGGGCGAAATCTGCGGGTGTGGTCTCCGGCGTGAACATCATCACAAGGTGGTCTGCGTCGGAAAACTCGCAGTAAATGTTGTGGTGCGTCAAAATTTCCGCCAGAGCTGTGCCCGTGTAGCCGAAGGACTTCGGCAGTAGGCAGAGCTTTGTGCGCTCCTCGCCGCAAAGAGCATAGCCGTGCGCACGGAGCTTTGCTTTCAGCGTGTCAAGACGCTCCGCACAGGCTTTGAGCTGTGCGGGAAAAGATGTTGCTAAAAGCGGATTCATTGCGTCGAGCGACTGCAAAATGAGGTAGGACGGGCTCGTGGACGCAAAGAGCGCCATGGCGCTTTCCGCACGCTGCGCGAACATGTCCGGCGTGCCGTGCGCGATGTGCAGATACGCGCCGCCCGTTAAGACCGGCAGTGTTTTGTGTGCGGAATCACAGCAGATGTCTGCGCCGAGCTGCATGGGGTGCATGGGCTCGGGCAGAAAACGCAGGTACGCGCCGTGGGCGTTATCGACGAGCAATAATACGCCGTGTTTTTTGCAGACGGTGGACAGGGACTTGATGTCCGCGATGTTGCCGAGATAATCCGGGCTTGTGATGTACACGGCGGCAGGGTTTTCCGATACGATCACGTCTTCGAGCTGCGCGGGGGTGATGGCGCAGGAAATGACGCTTTCCGTGCCGTAGATCCAGCGAATGTCAAGGTCGAGCAGCGCTGCGGCCGTCATGAAGACCTTGTGTGCGTTACGGCCTGCCGCAATGACGGGTTTTTTGTGATTTGCGCGGGCATGCAGCAGCGCAAGATACAGCATGGCGCGGATGCACAGGGACGAGCCCTCGGCGGAATAGACCGTCTTTTTGGTGCCGAATAACGCGGCGGCGTTCGCTTCGCTTTCGCGGATGATGCCCTCGGCGTGGTAGAGCACGTCTGCGCCCTCAATCTCGGTGAGGTCGAGCGGCTCGGGGCCGAGCAGCGCGGTGCCTTTGTGGCCCGGCATGTGCATGCGCAAAGCGCCGCTATATCGGTAGCGGCGCACAAATTCGCAGATTGGTGCGGTTATCATGCGTTGTTATCCAATGCCTTGGAAGCTTCGAGCATGATGGCGCATTCCATGCGTTTTTTAAAGAGCTCACAGCCCTCTTTGTAAACGCCGCGGACGGAGCCGGTGGCGTGGTAAGCGTTTGCGGCGCAGCCGCCGGAGCAGTACAGTCTTGCCCAGCAATCGCGGCACTCGGGGTGAGCGTACACGTTGCAGGAGGCGAAATCCGCCTGAATTTCCGTGTTCGTCACGCCTGTCCAGACATCGCCGAGGCGGAATTTTTCGTCGCCGACGAACTGGTGGCAGGGGTAGAGGTCGCCCCAGGGGGTGACGGCCATG
>OIWS01000811.1_pt1 | contig 35947 bp, 29 predicted proteins | sample 1587611 | NCBI WGS metagenome assembly OIWS01 (sample SAMEA3888919, study PRJEB22519) | human gut metagenome | biome: human gut; feature: human-associated habitat; material: faeces | place: Denmark | collected 2010 | reverse complement strand
GTGTTGGCGGTGTTCATGCCGGAGGAGCCAACGTTGGGGTAGCCGGTCTCGCCGGTCTGGCTATGTTCAGAGGAATAATCGTATTCCCACTTGTTCTCGTTATCCATACTGGTTACTTCCTTTCTCAAAGGGAATGGTTCGGAGGGGGCGCTTCTGCCGCACCTCCTTGGAACTGTTTCTATTGTATCCGGTAATTGTGAAAAGGAATCGCTGACCGGGTGAAGAATATGTGAAATAAGGTCGCAGCGGGAAGCCTTGACAGCGGCGCGGGGGCTTGGTATTTTAAGAACGACCCTCTCAGTCATCGCTGCGCGATGCCAGCTCCCCCGAAGGGGGAGCTAACACATCTGACAGGCGAGCAATCGCTGATTTGCAGGGACCTTATTCGGAGCCACAATAGGCTCTCCCTTTGGGAGAGCTGTCTGCGAAAGCAGACTGAGAGGGCAAGCTCGCGAAAGGAGCAAATTATGAAATTGGAAAAGACCCCGGGCGGTTATGCCCTGTATAAAGAGAAAACCATCATTGGCACCTGCCAGGCCCGGCCCGCGGAGCAGGGCGCGGACATCACTGCCCTGACCATTGTGCCGGAATGGCGGCGCAAGGGCTACGGTTCCTACCTGTTAAAAGAGGTATTGCGCAGCCTGGGCGGCTATGACAAAGAGAGCGCCACGGTGTTCACGGCTCCTCTGCCTGCCGATGCGGGGGAGCTGGCCTTCTGGGCAAAGTTCGGCTTTGCGGCAGAGGGCAGCGGCCTGTGCCGCCGCCGCACCCCCGACCTGACGGCCGTGAAGCTTGTGCAGGACTTCCTCGCCGCGCGGCTGGCTGACCCCAGGCTCTGCATCGATGCCACCTGCGGCAACGGGGGCGACACGGCCTTTCTCTGCCGCCTTGTGGGCGAAGAGGGCCGAGTGCTGGGCCCAAGCTGGATGCTTTTGATACCGAGGAAGAGCTCAACGATGAACTGGAGCTGCTCCAGCGCCAGAGCCTGCCCACCAAAGTCCGTCAGGTCACGGACAAGGAAGGCAGGGAACAGTTCCTCCTTTACGTCAAACAGGCCGACCGCGATTACGCCCGCTACTGCACGGGCTGGCGGCCTGGGATGTGAAACAGAAGAAAGAAACACAGCAAAAAAGAGCACGCAAACGCGTGCTCTTTTTTGCATCTGGGGTTCTTTAAGCGTAATGCCGGTTGATGGCATTGACAACGGCGCAGAAATCCATATCGGCAATGGAAAGCGGGGTATCCTCTTCAAAGCCGGTGGAGAGCACGAACAGCAAATTACTGAACTCATAAATGTGCTCGACGTTTGCAGAAGAAAGGTTCTCCCGGATACGGTCTGCTTTGGAGAGCAGCAACAGATGCTGATACTGCTCGTTGATCTCCTGCGTGCGGCCATTGGAGTGGGCGTAATTGAGGTGCTGAGTAGGCGTCAGGGCAATGATATTTTCCAGATAGAAGCTGATCTCCGGGTAAAGCGATTTCGGGAAGATGTGGTGCATGTGTGTTGCCTTGTCCAGCAGGTGTGCAGGTTCCAGATGTTCGGTCTGCCCGTTCCGGGTCTGATCGTTGAAAATGCGGAGGAAGCGTGTAGCCTTATTGGATTGGTAGCGGTAGTAATCCTCGTTGATCTCAATGGGATGCGTTGCCGCATACTCTTTCCGAGTGACGCCTTTGGGCTTGTCGGCATAGATGTCCCGAAAGTTGGGGCGGTTGTACATCAGCATATCGTAGGTGATGAGATCGGCAGAGAGATCTCCGCCTTTCGTGCCACGGGTATTGTGAGAGTATGCCAATGGATTCAGTACTTTGGTGAAGATGCGGCCGCATTCCAAGGGCTTATTGATTTTGGTGTACGCGAGTGTGAAAGCAAAGAACGCGTTCCGGACCTCTGTATAAGTTTTTGAAGAGGGAGATTGCAGAAATGTATGAAAAAACGGCCAAAGTCCACTATCATGGAGTGTTTTTTCAATGTAAAGAACTAGAAAAATGAGTGCATTCCGTTCTCGTAGAGCAATGTATTCCAAAATATTGATTTGTTTGACCCAGTAATAATTTTTGCCCTTTCTTTTTTGTTTGCCAAGCACATTTGCATAAGCCAGCAGTTCCATAGGTTGTTGGAAAAATTTATCATATTCATGCTTTGCATTTTTATTTTTGAGAGTGGGCTTTTTAAAAACGGCTTCAACGTACTGACTGGCATATTCAGAATGCCAGATTTCTTTAGAGGTAAATGGACAGCTGCCCGGAGATGGATCATCCGCAACATAGTTGCAGATAAAGTCAGCAACGGCGCATACAACATCCGGTGTACACTTCTGGTCGATCCAGCGGCCATTGCCGCTTTCACGGATGTCATAGTCGGACTGTGCCAGAAAATCACGGATCGACTGTTGGGTCAGCATCATACATCCCTCACTTTACACGATCATAAAAAGGAAAGTTGAACGGAGGTGTCAAATTTTTCGGGCGCGGGTCTTGCCTCGTCCCGCAGCAGGCCGTAGAAAAACACCGAGCAGGCGTCCACGTTCAGAGAACGCGTCTGGAAGTTCCGCGCGATCTGATAGAATGCCCGGTACTCTTCCGAGGAAAAGTACGCGAGCTGCTTTTCCGTGGGGACAATGCCGCCTTTGGGGATCAGGATGGCAAGGGAGCCGTTCACCACACAGTGGGGAGGCTTTTTCATCATGCGCGGTTTGTAGGTCATGTTCGGGGTAAGATAAACATTGGGCGCATCGAGATACTGGAAGACGGAAAGGGGCTTAGCCGCAGCGTAAGAAATGTAGGAATCGTATCCGGGAATGTCCAGAATCTCTTTTCCGTCATCGCTCAGGTTGCGGGATTTCAGCACCCGAAGCTCCCCGGAAGAAGAAAGGAGCTTATTGGTGAGTTGGCGGTCCCGGAACACTTCAAAAACATCAAAATCCAGCTTTCGGCAAACAGAGTCAAACAGTTGGTTCCGGTAAATGATCCAGTAGGGAAGCTCCGGGTCAAAAATGTACGCCTGTGGCTGGGTGAGATGGAGCCGGTGCGTGAGCGAAAAAACTTTGGTGTTGGCCGGGGCCGCTAGATTGTTGATGAAAATGGCAATGGTCTCCACCAGAATGCCCGGGAAGCCCTTTTCGCCAAAGTCCAGAATGGCATCCACCGATTTTTGCGCCAGCTCTGCACGGGTGGTGGAAAACTCCGGCGTGTTGAGGAGGAACTTGGGGAAAACCAGCGCAACGTATTTAGCAAGGCGGAGCGATTTTTCCAGAAAAAACGAGCAGATGTTGCTGGTGTTCTTGTTTTTCGCTTCCAGACGGTAGAGCGGGAGGCGGGGATCACTGGCTTTTAATTTAAAAAAGGGAGGGTTCCCGATCACATAGTCGTACCGGTCCGGGAAATCATGCAGGAGAAAGTCATCGTTGATGTAACGGATGGTGCAGGTGTCGGGAACGTGATACTTTTGCAAGAGGATTTTCGCCAGCTCCAGGCTGGCTGAGTCGATATCCACGATATCCAGCTGGAGGTTCTTCCCCTCAAATTTTTTGAGGATGAACGGGATAAAATTTCCAACTCCGACGGAAGGCTCCAGGATCCGGACGGTTTCCTGCTCGGAGACGGGGAGGGTCTTCATCATTTCGGTAATGAGGGTCTTGCTGGTAAAAAAAGCGGCGGTCTCCGTCCGGTTGGTGTTGGAAAGCTCTGCGATTCGGCTCAGGGTAGAGAAAGCCAGGTCCAGAGGATTTTTCGTGAGGAACTCTTTCAGGGCCTCGGCATCGGACAGGTGATTTGCCGCGATGATCTTGTTGATCTCAAGGGTCGGGAGCGGCGGGTGTGCCAGGGCATCCGCGATCTTTTCTGCAATGGAGTGAAAAATGGCGGTAGGAACAGCCTCGCCTAAGGACTGGCGAATCTTCGTCTCCTCTTTTTTGAGAAACGCGCGCTTCTCTTTTTCCGGGAGCTGGTTGAGGGTGTCCGGATCGCGGTCCACCCAGCGGAAAGATTCGGGGACGGTCATCATCCGCATGATCTCGCGGATGCTGAAAACACGGTCGTCGCTGGGGTGGATGGTGTTCTGGCTGGCCAGAAGGTCGTTCCGGGTGTGGATGCAGGGGCCTACTTTGTCCCAGTACTGGCGCTTATATTTGTCGTGGTTCTTTTGCTTGTTGATGACGATTTCGCCGTTGATGATCTGGTGTGGCTTTTTGTTGTCATCCGGGTTTTCAAACGCCGACTGTCCCTCTTTTAAATCCGCGATCCAGGCGCGCATATGTTCCGGGTAAATGCGGAACGCATGGTAAATATCGGTGGGGTCGATCTCGCCAAATTCTTTGAGTGGCTTCATGTCGCCGATGACTTCCCGCAGGGTGCGCTCCGGCAGAAGATCCGGGTAGAGCTCCAGCGGGGAAATGCTGTCTGCATAATCCTTGGAAACGCCGATCACGACAGTCCGCTGGCGGCTGGAGCAGGCCCCGTAGTTTTTAAAATTGATGATCCGGGCAGCATAGGAATACTCCTGCCCCAGGCTGCGCTCAATGGCATCGGCAATGGATTTGTTGGTGCCGTCGAGATCGGTGCAGATCGTTTTCATGAATGCAGGGACGTTCTCAAATACAAAGAAGCGCGGGTTGATCTTTTGAATGATCTTGATGGACTCGACCACCAGAGAATTCCGGACGATCTCTGTATCGGTCTTTTTCTGGTTTGCAATGGACATGCCCTGGCAGGGAGGCGTTGCAATGACGACATCCACGCGGGAAAGGTGCTCTTTGGCTTTCCAGAGCTCCAGCTGATCGTACAGGAGCTTTTTGGTCTGTTCCTGCGTGATGTCACCGCAGATGTAACCGCCGGGATATTTGCATTTCTGATTATAGCGCTGGATGTTGAGCCGCCGTTCCAGCAGCTCGTTGGTGGCAATGCAGTCAAAGCCAGCCATCTTGAAGCCATAACAGCCGACACCGGCACTGCTGAATAAGCTGATATATGTGGGTTTGTGTTGGGTGTTCATACTCTTGACCTCGCTTACACCGCTTATGTTGAATGCCTGTGAGAATGTGGGGTACAGGGGATGTCAAAAGCATTCCATAACAAAGTGATTTCTCTTTAGTATAACACGAGAACGGCGGATTGCAACCTGCTTTTGGAGCGGAAAAGACGCTTTTTTGCCGTACAAACGAAAAAAACAAACTTGACAATAAAAATGAACTTTGTTATACTCTTTTCTGCTCATCGGAGGGCTGTTTCAACGTAATGGAAAGGCCGGATAAGATGCCGCAGCGAGTGTCTGCCCGGAGGCTGTGTTGGCCGTAGCCACACAGCAGAGGAGGGCAGGCATCGTGCTGCTGGTCTTGTCCGGCCTTTTTGCATTTTTTTGGATCTACCAGGAAAAGGAGATTTCATGGCAAAGCAGAAAATCCAATTATCGGATCATTTTAATTATTCGCGCCTGCTGCGCTTTGTGCTGCCCTGCATCGGTACCATGCTGTTCACGTCCATTTATGGGATCGTGGACGGTCTGTGTGTCTCCAACTTTGTGGGCAAAACAGCCTTTGCAGCGGTCAACCTGATCATGCCGCTGCCCATGCTCATTGGCACGGTGGGCTTTATGCTGGGCACCGGCGGCAGCGCCATTGTGGGCATCACCCTGGGCGAGGGGGATACGGACAAGGCGAACCGCTATTTCAGTCTGTTTGTCCTGGCGGCGTTCCTTGCTGGCGTGGCGCTCTCGGTGCTGGGCCTGTTCATCCTCCGCCCGGTGGCGATCCTGATGGGTGCCAAGGGCGAGATGCTGGATTTCGCCGTCCGGTATGGCCGGGTGCTGATGGTCAGCGTGCCCACCTTTATTTTACAGAACATGTTCCAGAGTTTCTTTGTCACGGCGGAAAAACCGACACTGGGGTTCTGGTTCACGGTGGGTGCAGGCTGCACCAACATGGTGCTGGACGTCGTGCTGGTGGGCTGGCTCCGCTGGGGCGTGGAGGGCGCTGCCATTGCAACGTTCATCAGCCAGATCGTGGGCGGCGTGCTGCCGGTGTTCTATTTCCTGGACCATAAGACCACCAGCCGCCTGCATCTGGGCAAAACGGAGTTCCACGGCAGCGTGCTCAAAGCGGCCTGCATCAACGGTTCCTCCGAGCTGATGACCAATCTTTCCATGTCACTGGTCAACATCCTCTACAACTACCAGCTCCTCCGCTTTGCAGGCGAGAACGGTGTGGCGGCTTATGGCGTCATCATGTACGCGGCGTTCCTGTTTGTGGCGGTCTTCGTGGGCTATGCCGTAGGCAGCGCTCCCATCGTCAGCTATCACTACGGTGCCCGGAACCATGCCGAGGTGCATAATCTCTATACCAAGAGTCTGCGGCTCATCGGCGTGGTAGCGGTCATCATGACGGCGGTGTCCATGCTCATCATCCCCTATGTGGCAAAGATCTTTGTGGGCTATGATGCAGAGCTGCTGGAGCTGACCAGCCATGCCTTCCGCGTGTATGGCCTGAGTTTCCTCATCATGGGCTTCAACGTCTACGGCTCTTCGTTCTTCACAGCCCTGGGCGACGGTGTGACAAGCGCGCTGATCTCGTTCCTGCGCACCCTGTTGTTCCAGCTGGCGGCAGTCATCCTGCTGCCCATGGTGCTCAGGATCGAGGGCGTCTGGCTGGCCGTTACAGCAGCGGAGCTGGCCGCTCTGGTGGTCACGGTGTATCTGTTCATCACCAAAGATAAAGTGTTCCATTACCGGAACGTTTAAACGAAAAAACAAAGGCGCTTCCTGCAAATTGCGGGAGAGCGCCTTTGTTTTCTGTCGAGACTGCGTTATACTGGTCGTGCTGCCCTGACCTAATCTGGCAACAGAGAGGGGGTGGACGCCAATGGACCAGAACCTAATCAACTTTATTGTGACGGTCGCAGCGAATGTAATAGCCGATTACATCAGCAAGTGGCTTGATCGTCATCGCAAGGGCAAGTAAGCACAAACACCCTCGGAGTAGCCGCTCCGAGGGTGTTGCTTTTTGGGGATGAACCCAATAGACAATCCTAATCAACTTTGTTGCCTACTATCAGTATATGCAAATCTGGAAAAAAGTCAAGATGTTCGTACCAAAGTTTATTTATTCGTCAAAATCAAACTTCCGCAGCTCACAATTCTTGATGCCGAACGCCGCGTACTCCGCGTTGGTCATGTTGTGGAAATAGGACTCCACCACCCGGGCGATCCCGTTGTGGGCCACGAGGAGATAGGTCTTGTCGTCCTGTTTGAGCTCGTCCAGCAGGTTGTAGATGCGCTGGGCCAGCTGAAGCATACTTTCGCCGTCGGTGTAGCGGTCGGCAAACTGCATTTTGGCGGCGGTGAACTCCGGGCTGTTGCGGGGCGAGGTGCCCTCAAAGCGGCCGAAACACTGTTCCCGCAGGCGGGGCTCCACCCGCGCGGGCAGGCCGGTGGCAGCCGCCACGGCCAGTGCGGTATCCGCGGCGCGGGAGAGGGGAGAGTACAAAATTTCGTCAAGGACGATGCCGCTGTTTTTGACGGCTTCGCCCAGCTGAGCGGCCTGTGCCCGGCCTTTTTCGGTCAGGGGGCTGTCGGTCATGCCGCAGATTTTATTTTCAACGTTCCAGACGGTCTCGCCGTGGCGGGCAAAATAGACACAGTGCATAAAAACTCCTTGCTGTTTTACTTCACTTTGCTGAGTTTATGGTCGGTCAGGGCGATGGTATCGCCCTCGTTGATGTCAAGGGCCGTGAGCTCTGCATCCGGGTAGGGGAGGACCCGGCGTTCCCCGGCGGCGTTTTCCAGCAGAACGTCACAGAGGACAGGCTGGCCCTCGGGCAGCTCCTCGCAGCCGTACAGCTGCTCCTCGATCCGCAGGACGCGGTAAGTTTCCATGGCGGCTCCCTCCTTTTTATACCCTATTATAAAGCGGAGCGGGAGGGGCGTCAATTGCTTTTCCTTGACAGAGCGTTGCGGCAGCTGATACAATAAAACCAAATTTGATTGCCAAGGGCCAAGGAGAGGAAAGCGTGAACATTACCGAACTGCGATATCTGGTAGCCATCATGAAGTGGGGCTCTGTGAGCGCTGCTGCCAAGCAGCTGTACGCGGCCCAGCCCAATGTGAGCAAGGCGCTGAAAAATCTGGAAGAAGAATATCACCTGCGCATTTTTGAGCGCTCGTCTACCGGTATGATCCCCACGGAGCAGGGGCGGCATTTCATTGAGCAGGCCGCCCGGATCCTGGAAGAGGTGGACCGCTTGGACCAGGGCGTGCAGGAGGAGCAGAAGCGCTGTACCGAGCTGCGAGTCATGATCCCCCATGCCACCTATGCTTCCTATGCTGCGGTGGATCTCCTGGAACAGGCAGCCGGGGTGGAGCAGCTGCGCATCCATATCCGGGAGGGCGGCTCCATGGAGGCACTGGATTTTGTGCTGCGCCGGGGGTATCACCTGGCGCTGCTGCGGTATGCCATTGAGGACGCGGACCATTACAATTATTACTGCACCCGCCGCGGGCTCAAGATGGAGCCCATCATGGATTTTGAGTACTACCTGCTCACCAATCAGGACGGCCCGCTGGCCAGCCGGGAGATCCACGACCTTTCGGAGTTGAACCAGTATGTGGAGATCCTCCACGATGATTTCCAGCTGCCCGGCGAGGACGGCGGCGACGGCATCCGCTGGCATGTCAATGACCGCCGCCGGGTGCATGTGTATGAGCGGTGCAGCCAGTTCTCGATCCTGCAGCGGATTCCTACGGCCTATATGTGGGCTTCGCCCATGCCCCGGCGGGCACTGGACCAGTTCCATCTGGTGCTCAAAAAGTGCCCGGCCCAGCACCAGAAGATGCGGGATGTGATGGTTTACCCGGACAAAAGTGCTCTCCGCCCGGAGGAACGGGCCTTTATTGAGCTGCTTCACAAGGAGGCGGCCCAGACTGTAAAGTGAAAAAACTCTGAAAAATTAGCGATAGAACAACAGAAATTTAAAATATTGAGCAATCTGTACAAAAATGTGCTGAAATTTTTGGCAGCAAAGATCTGAGGCATTCCCGGAAAAAAGCAGTGGAAAATTATGAACAACTTTTGAACGAGAAAACGTCAAAAACGAGATGATTCCACCAAAAGACGATGAAACGCTATATATTTTTTGATATAGCGGTTATACCAGATAGATATTATCCGCATTATGAAAAATGTGTTAACATGAAGTCAGAGATTGATCCCGGCGGCGGGTGGAATGGGGCCTGCCGGACGGGAATCTAAAAGGAGGTTTCTGGTATGATTAGTTTCTTACTCTGTCTGGCGCTCCTGATCATCGGCTACTTTGTCTATGGCAAGATCGTTGACAACACGTTCGGACCGGACGACCGTGAAACTCCTGCTGTCCGCATCAACGATGGCGTTGACTACGTCGTGATGCCGCAGTGGAAGCTGTTCCTCGTCCAGCTGCTGAACATCGCTGGCCTGGGCCCGATCTTCGGTGCTCTGCAGGGCGCTCTGTGGGGCCCTGTGGTGTTCCTGTGGATCACCTTTGGCACCATCTTTGCAGGTGGCGTCCACGATTACTTCTCTGGTATGATGAGTGAGCGCAACGATGGTGGTTCCATCGCTGAGATCACTGGTAAGTACCTTGGCCCCGTGATGCAGAACATCATGCGTGTGTTCTCCGTCGTGCTGCTGATCATGGTTGGTACCGTGTTCGCAGTGGGCCCCGCAGGCCTGATCGTGACCCTGTGCAAGAACAGCGGCATGTCTGGTCTGCTGACCACCACTCTGTTCTGGCTGATCATCATTCTGGTCTACTACTTCATCGCAACCTTTATCTCCATTGATGCCATCATCGGTAAGATCTACCCCCTGTTCGGCATCTGCCTGATCATCATGGCCGTGGGCGTTATCTTTGGTATCTTCACCAACCCCGCCTACACCATCCCCGAGATCTGGGCAAACTTCAGCAATATGCATCCCTCTAACACTCCTATCTGGAGCTTCATGTTCATCACCGTTGCCTGTGGTGCTATCTCCGGTTTCCACTCCACCCAGTCGCCTCTGATGGCTCGCTGCATGAAGAGTGAGAAGCAGGGCCACTTCGTGTTCTACGGTGCCATGGTGTCCGAGGGCGTGATCGCTCTGATCTGGGCTGCTGCCGGCTGCGCCATCTACACCGGCGCTGACCTGCTGGCCATGGGCGGCGGCGGCCCCACCACCGTGTACGACGTTTGCTCCAAGACCATGGGCGGCGTGGGCATCGCGCTGGCTATGCTGGGCGTCATTGCCTGCCCCATCACCTCCGGCGATACGGCCTTCCGTTCCGCCCGTCTGGTGCTGGCCGACTGGTTCCACATTGAGCAGAAGTCCATCAAGAGCCGTCTGATGCTCTGCGTCCCTGTGCTGGGCATCGGCGCGATCCTGGGCGTGGGCAACGCTCTGGGCAAGATCGACTACACCATCATCTGGCGTTACTTCAGCTGGACCAACCAGACTCTGGCCATGATCGTGCTGTGGGCCGCTTCCATGTACCTCTTCTATGAGAAGAAGAACTACTGGATCACCGCTGTCCCCGCTACCTTCATGAGCGCTGTGTCCATCACCTACTTCATGCTGGGCAACGAGTGCCTGGGCCAGTTCCTGAACCACAAGACTGCTGACGGCGCGGTTGTTTACAACACTGCTGTTGCTTATCCCGTCGGCATCATCGCTGCCGCGCTGTTCCTGGGCATCTTCCTGTACAGCATCAAGAAGCGCGACGTGAAGCCTCAATACGAAACTCTGGGCAAGTAAGCCCTGAGCAATAGATCCGAAAGCGGCGGAAAGACTCTCTCCTTTCCGCCGCTTTCAATGCTATCAATGAACGATCACGGAGGAACGCTATGTTATTCGCGCCTGTGCGCCTCGGCGGCACCGCCCTTTCGGCGGATGTCCTGACCGCGGATGTTAAAAACTGCCAGCACTTCGGCCCCTGCGGCGTAGGGGAAAAAGCGCTGTACCTGAACAGCTTTCTGCTTGACCGGCGCCGCTATGTGGCCCTGGGGGACGTCCGCCGGGTCTTTAAGCGGGTCGCCATGAGCAAGGGCGGCTTCACCGGAAACGGCATCTTCGGCGCCATTCCGTACCTGGTGGTAGAATACGGTGACGGTACGCAGAAGCAATGCACCTTCAAGCGGGAGGACAATGTGGATGATCTGCTGGCCTATCTGGCGAAGGTTTGTCCCGGTCTGCCGCTGCACAGCGTTCAGGCGGAGCAGCGCCTTGCCCAAAGAGCCAGGGAGGAGGCCACCCGGTATCTGGACGAGCTGACGCCGGAGGCGCAGGCGGCCCGGGAAACGCTGGAAAAGGCCAAAGCCTTCCTCACCGGCTACCCACGGCTGACGAGCCGTCTCTCCGCCGCAGCCAAGGCCAAGCGGGTCAACGAGCACACCAACCCCGCCCATAAGTGGGTGGCGCTGGCCATCGTGCTGGCGGGCCTGATCGCCGCGATCTATGGCATCATTGCTTGGCGGCGGCAGGAGGACTTCGGTATGTACTTCACCCTGCTGGGACTGGCGGTGGTGTTCCTGTTCTCCGGTACGCAGGTCATTCCCACCATGAAGAACAACAAGCGGGCGGTCACCGCCGCTTGGGAGCAGGCCCAGAAGGACATGGCCGGGGTACTGCCGGAGCATTTCCCCCTGCCTGCCCGGTATGCCCATCCCGTTGTGCTGGATCGGATGATCCGCGTCCTGCGGGAGGGCCGCGCCCAGAGTGCCGAGGAGGCACTGGCGGTGGTCAAGGCGGATCTGAAGGCCCTGAACGCCGATGTGCAGGTCTCTCAGGAGGAATATGACGAGGTCGTGGCCATCAAGCCCATGTTCCTGGTCAGCGATTACGAATAAGGTCAAGCTGGATATGGATACAATGGAGACACTGACATATTTGCAAGGTAACCCGCTGGAGTGATGGCAGATATGACCGCCCGCAAGATAGCGGGATGTATTATCTCTCTGGATATAGCTCAGATAACAGTGAGCGCCTGAACACAAAACGTAGCCGCATCGGGTAGCTGTCCATAAAACAGGTTTTGAAAAACAAATACTATGGCAGTTGCCAGACGAGGGTTACTGATAAAAAGGTGCATGTGTCATTAAGGCACATGCACCTTTGATTATGCAGTTGCTTTGTTGATGGTAGATGGATGGGATAGATTTTGTGCGATTTAAGGTCGATAATCCAGAATTAGCTCACCTGCGAGCAGCGCAAAAATCAGGGGCAATGATGCATCCATGCCCTTGTACAAGTACAGCTCATATGCCAGTTAAATGCCGATTTTCAGCCTATTTCACAAGGGTACTTTTGATGTCACCTTTCAGAAAAATAGTCAGAAATTCCTTCCCTTGTGTGCTGAACTTCAAACGGAGTGTACACGATTTCTCCTCCCGGCTTCATTTGTTCCCCCCTGACAGGGGTAACAAGTGATTCCTGGGATACCCCGGCAGGTCATCGTATCTACGATGCCTGCCGGGGTTCTTCCGTTTCCTGGGTTTGTAGGGGGTCCGGTGCTTCCATCGTTTCTTCCACATCCAGCTGGCCGCTGCCGACATAGCCAATGCCGTTGTAGTGGATCTCCACGGTCTGCGGCGCGTGCTTAGACCACTTTACCTCTTTCTCGTGAACCACGATCTTCTCAATAAACAGCCGCAGCAGTTCCGGCGTCATCTCCGTGATATCCGTATACCGCTTCGCTTTGTCGAGGAAGCTGTCCGTTCCAATCGCCGTTTCCCGCAGGCGCTGGATCTCGTCCTCTTTCTGTGAGATGCCGACAGTGATGAGGTTCTGTTCTTCCGTGTAACTGTCGGACAGCATCTGGAACTGCTCTGTTGTAATGCGGCCCAGCACACTGTCCTCATACAGCTTTTTGAAGATTGCATCCAGTTCTGCTTTCCGCTTCCGCATGGCTGCCAGTTCTTTCTCCTGCCTGCGGATCTCCCGCTGAAGCTCGGCGGACTGCTTGCTGCCAATGTAGGCGGCGAACTTTTCCGGATGTTCCCGCGCCGCGCTCGTCACCCGGCGCAGGTCCTCCAGTACGATCTCGTCCAGAACACACTCCCGGATGTAGTGGCCTGTGCAGGCTTCTCCATCTTTCTTGTAGGTGCGGTAGGTAAAGTGATTGTACGCTTGCCTGCCCTCCTCTGTGTGATCGTGCGTTCGTGATGCGTGGCTCAAGCCGCAGTGTTTTCCTCGTCGGACTCATCCTCGAAAGCAGCAGCTGGCATGGCATCGAGCGACCGCGTCGCTGAATTGCTGGCGGTGAAATCGTTCATTGTGAGTTCTTTACCGATGCTCGTAAACCCTTCGGGGAACGTGCTGACCTCATCAATAGTGGTTGTCACGGAGTATTCCGTTCCGGTCTTCGAAACAACGTGCTTTCCGATGCCGCCGAGGAAACCGCCGACCGACGCGCCGGTTGCACCATTCTCATCGACCGTCATACCCGATACCGTGCAGCCGGCAATGGTCACGCTGCCGTTTCCGACATAATCACGGGAAGAAGAATACTCATTCTCGCCCGGGATCTGCGTGTAGAGCGCGTCCGCGTAGCCGATGAGTCCGCCGATCAGGAACTGCGTTCCGCCGTTGTCATTCATATCGGTAACATTGACGGTCATATCCTCCACCTTGCAGCCGGTCAAGGTCACGGTGCCCTTGGCATAGCCGATAAGTCCGCCGATGCACTCCGCAGGCAGCAGGTGGGCGGAGATATAAGCATTCCCTTCCTCGCCCAGCAGGTTTAGTTTCATGGTCACATGTTTGACCGTCACGTTTTCCGCCGTGAACCCGTCGCCCACAAAACCCGCCAGAGCGCCGAAAGCCTGATAGTAGTTGCCGCCGGCAATGGGTTGGGCAGTGTAGTCGATTGTCATGCCGTCGATGGTCAGATTTTTCACCGTCACGTTATCTCCGTAACCGTAGATGCTGCCTTCGGCATATTTGTCAATCGTCTCGCCGCGTTTCACATGGTAGATCGTGTGATTGTTTCCATCGAATGTGATACCGCCGACAATGTCTCCATTGAACGTCATATTCACATTACAGAGATCCAAATCAACGCCCAGTGCGTAACTTGCAGCCTCATAGGAGTAATCCTGCACGACCTTAGTCAGAAAATCGTTGGCATTATAGAGCAGCTCTGTGCCACTGCTATCAGTTTCGGATTTCCATTGGACACCGACCTTGACGATGGCTCCCTGTTCTGCGGCCATTTGGGTTAGTTTGGTATCTTCCACTTTTACAAAAGTCTCGGTAGGATTCCCCCATTGGTTCAGCTCTTCCTTATAATAGCCGAAATATTCGGCGCCGGGGATACCGGTGGGCAGGGTAAAGACCTGATCGTATGCCACGCTCACATCAATATAGGGAATACCGTGGTCGTTGGCGTTGATATACACATAATTCGCCTCATCGTACTCAGCCGTAAGCAGCTTGCCGCCAACACGTTCATCCAACAGCCAGTCTTTCAACGGCACATTGCCGTCCCAGTCGAATCGGAGGAAATAGGTCATGGTATCCCACTTGGCGTAGAGCGTGAGGTCACGGGCGGGCATGGTCGTGCCGCTCCATTCAGTCTGATATGCTTCATCTTCGTACCAGCCGACGAAGGTATAGCCGGTGCGTTTGGCATTCGTCATGTCCGTAGAAATCTCTGCGCCGTAATAGATGCTTCCGCCGTTGGGGGCGCAGCCATCGTCCAGACTTACTCCGTCGCCCAGATTGAAACTCAGTGTGTACCGATTACGGGTATAGTAGAGATTCACCACATTCTGCGCGCTGTCGGCTTTGAGGGTGATTGAGGTGGACGAATCAGCTTTCGGTACAAATCCCTCGAAAGACTTTTGCACATCCACGATCTGATCGGTCACGCCGGAACCGGACACAGTATCAGATGGCGTATCCGGATAGGTCGTGCCGTCCACGTTTTGCAGATAGTAGTTTACGGTGTAGTTGACCTGCCCCGCGTTCCACTTGGCATACAGGGTGGTGTTCTCGGCGGGCATGGTGGATTCGTTCCATCTGGTCGTGCAGTCTACATCCGTGTACCAACCGCCAAAGGCGTAACCCGCTCTGCTCAGGTCATTGGAGGTCAGGATGGTGACAGCCGCGCCATAGCGGTAGATGTTGGATTTGTTTTCTGCGCTGTCCGTCCAGCTTGCATCACTGCCGTTCAGGTCATAGGTCAGCGTATACTCATTGCGGGTGTAATACACCTTGACCACCGTGCTGCCGTCGCCCTTGACAGTCTGCTGGTCGAAGTTCTGGGCGGTGAATCCGGGGTAGGACTTACTTTCGGCGGCAGTAGGCTGACCTGTAGCGCCGGTCTTGGATTCCGTGTCCGCAAGGGTGTAGTCATCGTCCGCTACATTCTGCTGATAATGCTCCACGGTGTAGGAGATACCGCCTTGCGCTGTCCACTTGGCATAGAGGGTAATGTTCTCGGCGGGCATGGTGGCCGTAGTAAACGCAGTCGTGCAGCCCGCATCCGTGTACCAACCATCAAAGGCGTAACCCGCTCTCGTCACATAGCTTTGCGTCAGGAGCTTGAGCGCAGCGCCCAGACGATAGGATTTAACACCGGGTTTCGAAACCCAATCTGCGTCCTCGGCGTTCAAGTCATAGGTCAGACTGTACCGCTTGCGGGCGTAGCTGACGGAAACCGTTCCGCCGTCCTCTGCGTTGACCTTGTAGCTCACCGGTTTAGGGATGTCATAGGTGTTGTTCTCTTCGTCCGTAAGGAACTCCGCCGGATTGATGGTAACTGTTTCGTCCGTTTCTCCGGTTCGGGTCTCGGTTGTTTGCGACCACTTGCCGTCTGCGCCCTCCTTGCGGAGCACAAGGAAATAGTTGATATCGACCGGCACCCACTTGGCAAAGAGGGTAAGGTCCTTGGCAGGCATGGTCGTTGCGGTAAACTCGTTTTGGTAGTTTTTGTCCGTATACCAACCGCCAAAGGTATAGCCAAGACGGGTGGGGGCATCGTTCAGCTTGTCAAGTTGATCGCCATAGCGATAGGGCACAGTGCTTACCTGACCATCGTTTCTTAATGTAAGCGTGTAGGGCGTGCGGCTGTAATAGTAGTTCTGCCCGCCCGTTCCGTCCGGACGGATGTGGATGCCCGCATAGCCGGGATGGCGGTAGCCGATTTTGTCCGGCACAAGGGTCTTAGTCTTATCCGGCGCGATGTACTCGTCGGCGGTGCCACGATAAACCACGCTCTCGGTCGGCGTTTCGGGATAGGTTCCGTCCTCGTTTTGCAGATAGAAATTGAGGGTGTACGGAACGGTCTGGGGCTCAAACGTTGCCACCGCTACCAATGCGCTCTCCGGCATGGTGGTGCCGTCATACCGATCTGCCTCGGTATAAGAGAAGATGTTGCTCTCGTTTTTCAGCAGATAATACGTCCAGCCCGTAAACTCATAGCCGGTGCGGTCGGGCGTTTTCAGATTGAGCGGCTCGCGGAATTTCCGCTGCTCCCAACCGATGTAACCGCCGGTGCTGCTCAGCTCGTGGATGGGATAGCCGTCCTTCAGGCGGTCCCAATGGACCTTGACCTTGAGCTGCACCGGAGTGGTGGAAAAGCTCAGATCGGAGCCTTTGTAGGTGAGCGTCATCACGCAGTCGATCTCCGGTTCGTCGCAGGTCCGCCAGTTATCAAGTGCCAGCTTTATGTGCTGCTGACTGTAATCGCCGCTGTTGGGACCGGTGTGATAGGTAGTAAAGCGGGGATCGTCAAAGCTGATGTCAAACTTGTTCCAATCATACGTCTCGGTGCGGTCTTTGCCCGTTGTGAGGTCAAATCCGGTCAGCGCTTGCACCGATTGAGGCAAAACGACATCAAGGCCGCCGTTTTTCAGATAAACCGTCGGTATGTCTCCCTCGCCGTCCGCATCTTCCATCTCAAATGCCGTGATGGCGTGGGTGCTGCCCGCCGACCACAGAGGCGTTTCATCGGTGTATATCTCCGGCGTCCACGAAACCTTGCCCTTAAACGCGGAGAGGTTGGCGCTGATGTCCATAAACATGCCGACTTCCACATACAGCGCGCCCGAGGCGTTGGAGGTTTTTGGTTTCCCTGCCTCATAGTGGAGCGCATACAGCACATACCCGTAGCCTTTTAAGTATGCGCCCAATTTGGCCACAATGCCCACCGTGGCCACCTTCCGCGATATGAGGCTGACGCTGGGCCATATTTCCACACCGGCTCGCAGACCCACCGCACCCATCGCGTACAGGCGCAGATTGTACTGCTCGTTCACAAGATTGTAGGTGCGGGTGGTGGTCCTGTGCTTAAAGATGTAAACGCCGAACACATATCGCTTGGCATTGGTATAGTTGAAGTTCATACCCATGGCCATTCGGATGTTCAACTCGACCACAAAGTCTACCGTAAGCTCAAACTTGATGATCTTTGCGACGGTCTTTTTCATACTGAAAATCTGTTTGCGGTACAACTCCACCCAGTCGCTGTCCAACTCCAGCATACTGTTGTACAGCTCCTGCAAGCTGAGCTTGGAAGTGTCAATTTCTTCGCGCTCTCCGCCGGTGTCCTTGCCCTCCCAAGCATCCAGTTTCTTTCCCAGTTTGTCCACCAAGTCCTTCACCTTCGTCACGGTGTCCTTTTCGCCCTCAGAAACAACGGTGGCGTCAAGATTGATGGCGGTGTAGGTATAAACATTCAGACCAGCCTCCAGATACACATCGCTGATCCAGTAGAAAATGAACTTGTGTTTCCAAACGAGCTTGCCGTGGGTGCTCAGATCCAGTTTCAGCTCCTGAATAAAGGTGGGCGTGACGGTGATGACGATGCTGCCGCCGTCTTTCTGGATTTCTTTCGTAACCTCCAGTTGCAGTTCCAGACGCACGCCGGACAGCGGTTTTCCGGACGCATCCGTAAAGTTTTGCAGTTTCTTTGTAATCTGAGTGCTTTTGACCTTAACACTGGTCTTACCCCCGCCGTTGGCATTTGCCCCCGCCGGTGAGGCAGCGCCGGAGCCTCTTGCATCATTCAAGGATAGGGTAGAAATGCCGAGAGCGCCCTCCGGGTCGATGTCAATGGAACGCAGGTCAATCTCATCACCTGCCGTCAGGCCGCTCAGATCCATCTCGTCTATCGCCACGGAAATGCGGTCCGCCACAGTCTGGGCAAAGCCACTTTCTACGGCTTGACGGGCGATCTGCTTCTCCAATTTTTGGGTGTCAACATCATGCAGCATGGCATCGCCGCTGATGGGGTCAGTGGTGTCCACATCCATGGAGGAGAGCACATCATCTTTAGCGGCATCGGTATAGGTGAGTTGATAATAGTCAGAACCGAGTTCATCCGTGGTATAGTCCACCGCCGTGATGCGGCCGTATCCATTGGACTCTGCGTTTTCATAGCTTTCGCCCATATAGAACGCAAGGAAATCCCCCACATCAACGGTGGTGTTTTCGTCCAGATTTCCCACACCCGATGCAGCGGTAAAGGTCAGCTCCGCCACGGGAACAAGGATGGTATAGCCGCCGGAAGTATTCGCTGTTTGATTCTCTTTACACTTTGCCTGTACCGGCAGCACATCGGGAACGAACAGAACATCCTCCACCGCGGCTGACTGATAGGAATAGGTATTGGTTGTCTTGTCGACCCTCGTGATTTTTACATAGGAAACATCGCCGGTGTTGGCATCAGTAGTTCCGACTGCCACACGCTTTTCAGGCTCGGTGCCCTCATAAATGGCCACGGTGTCACCGACTGCCAAGTCGCCCTTATAAACAAAAGTACCTGTGCTGTCGGAGACAGCATCCATGGCTGTGCCGCCGCTACCAAGAGCAGCGACCGGCATGCTGAGTGCCTTGACCCGTTTGCCGTTCTGGGTAGCATTGCCGATGGCGGTTGCCGGGATGGATTTGACCTCTTCTCTGAGGTGCCAATTCAGCACCGGATCGCCCACTTTCACGGTGAAGTGGTATTCCCGCACGGAGGACGCTTCGCCGTTAAAGTACAGACTGTTATCCTCCAGTACCACCTTATAAGTGCCGCCCTCTGCCCATCCGTCTGTGGGTGGCGCAACGGTGTAGGTGCCATCACCATTCTTTCTAACGCTGCCAACAACGAGGATCGTATTGCCGTCCGCGTCCACTTCGCTGGTGGGCTGCTCCGTGCCGATCAGACTGATCTTGCCCGTCAGGTCGCTTTCGGAATCGCTGTTGACGCGGATCGTAAAGTTCGGTCCGACATCCGTCGCTCCGGCGTAAGTCGGTGTTTCCACGCCCTCGATTGCATCGTAGTCCACCATCTTTGCGTAAAGGGACAGATTTTCGCTGAGCGGATCACCGTCGGCAACGGCCTTGTTATAGCTTTCATCATAATACCAGCCGACGAAGGCTTTCCCCGCTACCGAAGGCGTGGGAAGATTGGCAAGGGAAAGTGCAGAAGTTGTCTGTGTAAAGGTAGAAGTCGTTCCATCGGGCAGATACAGCGTGATGGTATGAGCTGTGCTGCCAGAACCGTTTCCACCAGAGCTGCCGCCAGAGGAACTGCTGCCGGAGGAATTGCTGCCGCTATTCGGCTTGCTCTGATCTTCCTTCTGGGGTGTCTCACCCGATTTACGCCCCACGATGCCGGGTGCTGAATACCAAATCTCCACCGCCTCGTCCGCACGCATACACAGCGTCGCCATCTGGGCACGGGTAGCATTGCCTTCGGGGGCAAAGCGTGTGCCGTCACCGTTCAAAAGTCCCTGTTTCCAGAGCTTCAGCACAGCATCCTGTGCGTAGGCGGGGGTACGCTCCAGATCCGCAGGCGTAGTGGTGACATTTGCGCCGGTCGCATAGTCCACTTGGAACGCTTCAAAATACCGCACGAAGAATGCTGCCATCTGTGCCCGGTTGATAAACGCATCGGGAGAGAATTTTCCGTCACCTGTGCCTACTGTGATGCCGTGCCTCGCCGCCCACTGCACATAGGGGGCGTAGTACATCGTCTGCGGCACATCAGAAAACGGCGTCTCTCCACTGTAATCATCTGGATTTACACCGGCCATACGCCCAAGCACCGTAACGAACATTCCACGGGTCATGGTGCCGCTGGGACTAAAGGTGGCAGTTGAGGTGCCGTTGAATATGCCGTGGGAATAGACGTACTCCACAGCTTTGGCACACCAGTCCGAGGACTTTACATCCTGAAATGGCATTGTCTGGCTGGGCTGCTCCGCCCTGCCGCCGTTGCCTGCGGCAAGTACCTCCATGGGCAGCATCGTTACCAGCAGGACGATACTCAGCAGTCCGGCCACAAACCGGTTCCATTTTCTCCTCATCCAATACCCCTCCTCATTTTTTAATTGGATGTGCGGAAAGTACGCCTCCCTCTCAGGCGCACGCCTGAGAGGGTTTTGCACGCAAGCCCCTCCACAGCATGATGTTACACTTTTATTTTACCATTCCCATACCGTGCTGTGTTGTGTTGTTTAGGGGCAAATTCGTGTCGTTTAGGAAAAAGGGGCCTTTGCCGCTTGTGCAGAGGAACACACTTTGTTACAATGGCAAACAGGAAAGGAGGCGGTATCATGGAGCCTCAGCACAGAAAGATCTGGCCCGCAGCCACTCTGTTGATCCTTGCTGCCGCTGCAGCGGTCTTCTGCCTGTTCCGCCTGTCTCAGCCGGACAGGATGCAGACATCGCTTCTTTTGAACTGCACACAGACGAACCGGAACGGTTGGACCTTTGAGACAGAAAGCGGTCCGGTGGAACCTGTATTTGGCTTAGGCGGCTATCTGGATGGTATTCCGGTGGACGGAGACATCCCGGTGGCGGCGGAGCGGGTCATGGAAGATCCCGGTCAGCGGGATCTGCTGCAATTTTTTGGCTTTGGCGCGGGGATACAGGTGTTTCTGGATGGTGAATTGCTCTACACTGACTTTCCGAACGAAGAAAACCGTGCGGATGCCTTTTTGGAAGATGTGGATTTCAGCAGCATTTCCCATGACGGCCTGTGCATCCCGCTTCCTATAGACTGCGCTGGGAAGACGCTGCGGATTGTCACCTACGGCGCAGCCCTCAACGGTTTACTTTACCCTGTTTTCCCATCTCTGGTCAGTCGCTTTTCCGATTCTGTGACCGCTGTTTCCAGCATTGTCTGGCCCATGGCAGCCATCACAGCACAGGTCATACTGGCGCTTTTCCTGCTGCTGGTTTTCCTTTTCAGCGCCCAGACGGGGCCGTATCTGTGGAAACTGCTGCCGCTGAGCGGCTATTTTCTGCTGACGGCGGTGCCTGTGGCGTGCGGCTCATTCTTCGCGCTTTCTGCCGGATTGGATACAACGGGCAGCCTGACGGCCTGGCTCTGTCTCATTTATATTGACCTGCTGTTCTGCTTTCTGGCCATTTCCCTGCATGGTTGGAAGCGCCGGATATTGTTGATCGGAGCGGCGGCGCACATTTTGTGCTCGGCCCTGCGGTGCTTTACGTCGGTCACACTGTTTTACGGCAGGCTGATGGACTGGCTTGGCTTTGGCCTGTTCCTGCTGGCGGTTCTTTTGATGCTGCTCTCTCATGAACGGATGCTCCGCCGGACAAGCCTCTGCCTCTGTGGTGTTGCAGGCGTGCTGTTTGCCGCATGGTGCGTCAGCCGATTCGTGGGCGTGGAATATCTCTATCCACTGAGCAATCCCATCACCTCCCTGCTCTACGGCAATCCGAAAGCGCTGTATACCCTACTGTGCGCTGTGACCGGTCTGCTCTGTGCAGTGCAGGTGGTGGCGGAGTTCATCCGCACCGCCTTCTCCCGCCAGCGGCAGATGATAGCCCTGCAAAGCCGCAGCCAGCAGGCCCAGGAGCAATACAGGCAGGCGCAGGAATCCCTTCGGAATGTATCGGCCTTCCGCCACGAGTGGAAAAATCACGTAGCTGCCTTGTGGACTTTGACGCAAAAGCAGAATCTGGACGCCATCCATGACTATCTAAGCCATCTGGACGGACAGCTGGAGCAGCTTTCCCCCAAGGTCCACGCGGCGAACCCGACAGTCAATACCATCCTACAGCGCGTTGCCGCGCAGACGCAGGAGCTGGGCATTGCGTTCCGTGTCAGTGCCCTGCTGCCGGAGTCCCTTTCCATCGATGAGGGTGACCTTTGCGGCTTCCTCTTCAACCTGCTGGACAATGCTTTGGAGGCGGCAGCCAAGGTGCCGCACGGCGAGATCATCTGCTCACTGCAAATCCGCCAGCAGTACCTTGCCATCCGCTGCGAGAATACCTATGACGGCACGGTACACACGGATAGCGCCGGAAATCTTCTGACCACGAAGGATGATCCCGCCGAACACGGCTTCGGTCTGATGAAGATGCGCTCCATCGCGGAAAAGTACGGCAGTGTGCTGGATATAAGTTATGACAAAAACCGCTTCACCGTGATGACGGCACTGCGGCTGAAAGCATGACCATATTGCGGAAGCCTTTCCTCCAAGCCGAAAATATGCCCCGCTGTTGAGCCACTACGGACTGAACAGCGGGGCGGTTTTCTGTATATAAATTAAATGCGGTTGAGATAGCGGACGAATCGATTTTGGAACTGCACCATATAGCGCCGCCCGATGCTCACCTCACCGCCCTCCAGCAGATATACCGTCCTGCCGCTGACCTCCCGAATGTGGGAGAAGTTTACCAAAAAACTGTTGTGGCAGCGACAAAAGTTTTCTGTGGGAAGCGTTTCCTCCGTTTGGCTCAGAGAACAGGGAAGAAACTGCTCGCCGTGGATCGTGTGGAGAACAGTGCCGTGCTCCCGGCTTTCTGCATAAAGGATATCTGCAATCGGCAGAACAAATGTCCTACCGCCGACATGGATGGATACGGTCTTGGACTGATGATGGAGCCGCAGGTCGGTTTCAATGGCCCGTGCCAACTCTTCCCGCTTTACCGGCTTGAGCAGGTATTGAATCGGGCGGACCTCATAGCCGTCCTTCAGATACTCCGAACTGCCTGTGAGGAAAAGGATACTGGTACGGTCATCCGTCATGCGCAGTTTTTTTGCAAACTCCATGCCGCTCTCGCCATCCATGAGAATGTCCAGGCAGAGCAGGTCAAACCGTTCACCGGACAGCAGCTGTGTTCCAGATCCTCTGCCGAGGAAAACGCAGCGATACGATGTTCGATTTCCAGGTCGGTGAGGACTTCGCCGCACAGTGCCGCCGCTTCCTCCCTCGTATCCTTTTGATCTTCGCAGACCGCCACTGCATACATCGCTCATCACCTCCCGGAGATCAGATAGATTAGAGATGAGCAAAACGCAAGTTTTACAAAATTGTGAAACAATATATTGAATTGCAAATTGTTGCAGCATCTATATATTGTATGCCGCTCGAACAAATCAGAGTTTTGCTCATCCCTAATAGAAAGCGGAGCCCCTTTTTGGTAAAGCTAGCACGCAAGCACACGATAGATAAGGAACGAAATAATTTTTCGCATTCAGCACCAGGATAATCCTGTTTACGGGACGAACTTATTTAACAAGTTAGAGAGACCCGGAAGAAGAACCATATATAGTAAAGAAATCTACCATAATTTTTTGTCCAATAACCGGGCGAGTCGATAAATCCTTGTCGATTCAGAGTGTCTGTACCATATTTTGCTTGGCACATAGAACTCAGCTGCCGAAATAGAGGCCTTTAAGCCAACCTCGTGCGACTATACTCTGAACACTACTTGTTTGCGCCATGAGCCACTTTGTAACAAGAACTGTTGGGGCAGTCTTCATTTACGGTAATGCTATTGTCCTTCAGAAAGCCTGCAAGAACTACCTGGGACTCCTGCTGAAGCTGTTTGTACTGTTTTAGTGATGTATCATCATTTTCAAGAAACTGTACATCGGATGGTCTTACGAGCAGGTAAATATAGTCACTATCACTTCCAAGTACATAGCTCTCCACCCCGATGACCGTGGCGAGATCCGCATCGCCAAATTTTTCCTTGAAGGCATCCTTAGTAAAGGCAACCAGGCTCCATACGTTGCCCATTGCCTCGTCCGTGGTATAGGCTGTTTTTTCATAGAGCTGAAAGAGTAGTGTACCGTCCTTCGCTTCTGCGGACTGTTGGATGTCAGTCTGTCGCTTAATAATTGCAATGTCCTCCCACGCTTTGGGAATGGAGAGGCTCAAGGCCGGCTGATCTACAGAAAGGATCGTTACTTCCGATGCTTCCTGGTTATCCTCGTTGGCGCCCATACTAGGAGATTTATCTATAATTGAGTCAGAATTCCCACTCTCTGCGGAAGTGCAAGCACTCAGTAGTAAAATGGCCAGAATCCCACCCAGCAGTAAGCACAGTGTTGCCTTTTTCAAAATAACATCCATCCTTTCGTCTAACAAAGGTCAGTAATATAGAACTTCCGTCTTATGATCTATACATAAATTTAAATGCTGATAGAAAACTATATTTCTTGTGTAGCCGTTAAATTATGAGCGGCTCTCACTATGCAAGAGCCGCTCATATCATAGATATTAGTAGCTCGTGTGATTGCTGCAAAGATAGACAATCGTATAGCCGATAGAATCCACAAGATTTGTATAGGTAACTTTCTTTACCTTGTTGCTACGATTGCCTTCCATTACATCAGCTGTGCCAGCATCATAATCCACACTTACAACAATGCCAACATGGTCAGTTACGGGCCCGCCGTTTTGCGTGTTAATGACAACAATGTCACCGACCTGGAGTCTATTGGGACTGCTTGCTGACATCGATGGCGCTAAATTTCTGCGATTGTTAGTATACCATGTGTACATAGCGGAAGTGCTTGCCATTTTGGGAACATTAGGAACAGTTCCCGTAGAAGATGTGGTCATGATTCCGGCTTGGTTTGCACACCAAGAAATAAACATGACACACCAGTCCGCATTTGCTAAACCATACCATGAACCATATTTGGTATAACCGTCAGGACCCTCTTCGTATCCTTCTTCGTCAAGTGCTGTCTGAACAAATTCGTTAAGCGCCATATTTCAGTTCCTCCTTACTATTTTTGCAAAACTCGAGTCTCAATTTAGTGACAGAAAATTATGGTACTCTTGAATGATTTATCAAAGGTTTTCCTACAAACCTTTTCCTAAAAACTTGCCCATTGGACTCACTTCCTCTCCACACAGTCATTTTGTAAATATGGCAAACCTGCTTGATATGCGCATGTGCCAAATGCCAAATTTTTATTTGTTTGTATTCGTTGTTATATGTACGCTATCTTGAAAAGCGGACAGGATTTGCTAAAATTTTCAAATAATAGTTTCATCATGGTGTCTGCGTATGGTAGAATAGCCGCAAAGAGGTTAGTATACGCATATCTCGGCACTTGTATGCCATGCCCATGTGCTGAGATTTTAGACAAGGGCTGGGATGCCAACAAGCCACAGGCAAAAAAAGAGGTGATCGAAGATGCGCCCCGACCAAGAAGAATTTTTCACTGTGCTCTACCGAGAGTATTTCAACCAAATTAAGCTCTATGCCATGGCTCATATTACTGATCCTCACCGTGCGGAGGAAATTGCGCAGGATACATTCCACACAGCTGTTGAAAAGATTGATACCCTCATGAAAGCAGATGAACCAATCCGATGGTTAAAGCGGACAGCAAAGAATAAAATACGGAACGAGCAGAGGACCCGTCAACGGTATTTGAAGCGGTATCTCTCTCTGGATGCCCCGGAAACACCAGCAGTATCCTCCGCAGGCTCTGTAGAAGATGCGATAATAGAGCAAGAGGACAAGCAGCAACGAGCGTCCGTGGAAGAAACGATCCGACAGACACTTACACCAACGGAAATAACCATGCTGAAGCGGATAGCCATAGAGCGCGCCTGCTATTCTGATGTCGCACAGGAATTAGGTATCAGCCTATGGGCCTGTCAAAAACGGATGCAGCGCATAAGACAGAAACTATCGGAAGAATTTCCTGACCATAAAAAGAAAAAGAAATAGGGAAATGATGTCCGTTTTTCAAGCGGCGTACATAAATAAATAGAAAGGGGGCTCGGGAGATGAATGGGCACACAGAAAACAAGAAAAATACATATGCCCACTTAGATCGGCTGAGCACAGAAGCTCTGGAGGAACTTCTGTGTGCGGATATTAAATCGCCGGATGATGACGATGATGAGGTTGTTTTGCATATTCTGGAGGTGATAGAGCAACGGGAGAAAGCCATTCCCACTGGTCGTCTCTCCGATGTGGACAAGGCGTTGGAGGAATTTCAGACATACTACAATATCCCTGAGATGAATGGCGTAACGCTCTATCCCGAGGAGACCGCAGAGAGCGTGACAGATGCCGTTACTATGGTCGGTTTTATCCCGAAGCGTCCCTGGATAAGGGTGTTAGGCACTATCGCCGCCACGGTGATTTTTATGTTTGCAATGCTGATTGGCGCTCAGGCTGCGGGCATAGATGTATTTGGTGCGATTGGACGGTGGACGGATGAAACATTTCACTTTGTATCTTTCCCCCACAGTATCCCACAGGACCAGGAAACGACAGCGCCAAATCTCGAAAATGTTGAAACCTGCAATGTGATTAAAGGTGCATTGAAAGACTGCGAAATACCGGAAGAATTAGCCCCAACATGGTATCCAGTAGGTATTGAGGCATCTGACCCCAAAATTCTAAGTGATAAATTAAGTGATACAGTACACATCTTTTTCAGCGATGGAGATAAGCTTTTTTTCAATCTAAACATCACCCGCTACCGGTCAACATCCTATTTGAATACACACATCTTTGAAAAGGACGATGCCCTGGTTGAACAATATGTCAGCGGGTCAAGAACATTTTATATCATGTCAAATTTAGATGCTATAACCGCAGTATGGTCTGATGGACTTTTTGTCGAAACGATTTCTGGAAATCTTCAAATAGACGAGGTGAAGGCGATTGTGGATTCGATTGGAGGATAAGTAACATGAAACAGCTTTTTTCATCTACTCTTGTGGCGGTGATGGTGATTGCGTGTTGCTACGGCTCAGTCTCTGCATTAGAAGCTCCTGATATGCGGGCCAGCCTTACGCTATCCAGCTACAATGTTGGCCTGACGGCGGGGGACAGTGCAGGCATGATCAGTATCAGTTATGATGTGCAGTCAAACAAACTGGCAAGTTCCATTGGCGTAGAGACTGTAGACATTTATAAAGCTGATGGTAGCTATGTTACCAGCATTACTGGATCAACCAGCAACGGCTTAATTGAGACGAATAGCGATATTTGTAAGAGCTATTATGACTGCCAGTTGACCTCTGGAATTTTTTATTATGCAAATGTCAAAGTATTTGCAAAAGTTGGGTCAGAATATGACAGTCGGGTTATTACCACCTCCACTGTAAAAGCGCCCTAACGAAAACCTCACTTATCTCTTGAGTGGCGTCCAAAAGGGCGTCACTCTTTGTGCAAATTTTTGTGTACACACGCTTACTGTTGTGAACGCTATGCAGAGTGTCAATAACATCGACCGCTTACAAGAAAAAAGTGGAATTTCATCATCCGCGCAAAAGAATCCTATGGCATGATCTCAAATCTTCAATTGCCAAACAGCGAAGAATTCGATGTCGATACAACATTGACTCTAAGAAAAATCTTTTAATTGTGTTAAGGGGATGGCTGATTTCATCTATCAGCCATCCCCCGTCTTTAATTATTTGTAGAAATCCGTAGGAGTTCCATTCAGTTCTTATTCTGTTAACTCAGTTCAAAACTGCTATGTCCTTATGAAAATATGACTGTTTTGGCACATCTTATCTCAATTCAAATCAAGTCTATTCATACTTTTTTCCAACAGCATATATCGGAAGGAATATGCTACACAGCATGATTACCAAGAGGACATACCTTCCGATATTTTCCCATACGACTACCGCTACGCTGCTTGCCAGAAGATTGAGAATTGGAATCGGAATTATGCTCAGGCACAAGGACAACCGAAGCGCTTGCACAATATGCGGCCAGTTGTGAGGTAAAAAAAGATACCAAAATTGCCGAGATTATCAGCGATATTATAAACGCGGGTATTGACAATACCTAAAGCAAAAATGCAGGGTGCAGCAGCCATCGTCGGTTGCCGCATCCTGCGTTGGCTTTTGCTTTACATCATTCTGCAATAATCTGCCCTGACTGTATTTGATAGGTGTGGTCGCAGAGAGATTCAATATCTTCCTTATTATGAGATGTAAGGATAATCAACTTCTCCTGTTTCTTGTATTCGATCAAAAGTTCTCGAAATAGCTTTACAGATTTTTCGTCTAAGGCATTAAAGGGTTCATCTAAGACCAATAGCTTTTGGTTTTCCATAATGGCTTGAATAATCCCAAGTTTCTGCTTCATTCCCTGTGAGTATTTGCGGACAGGCTTTTTTTCCTCTGGGTCTAAATCGAAATAATTCATGTACTCTGCTATATTGGCATCAGATATGCTACCTTTTATTTCAGACAGCATTTTGAGATTCTCAAATCCAGATAAGTGTCCCAGAAATTCAGGTTTCTCTATAAGAATGCCAATCTCAGGAGGAAATGATATTTCTGTGCCGAGAGCCTTTCCATCAACATAAACAACGCCACTACTTGGAACGATAAGACCAGATATAGCTCTGAGAAGCATGGTCTTTCCGCTTCCATTTTTCCCTATAATACCGTAGATATGTCCACTCTCAAAATGAATTGAAATATTGTCGAGGATTACAGATCCTCTAATTATCTTCGATAAATTAGTAACATCTATTCTCATAGTCAGTCCAGTCCTCCATATATATTTTTTTGAGTGCAGTGATTTCTAAAAAGCACAGTAGCGAATAAATGATTCCACCGAGTGCAAATCTATATAAAAATGCAGATGAATCCAATGGTGAATACGACAGTTTCAAAAAAGTATAACCTACTGCAAGCAACAGAATTACTCCAAAGCATTTTGTCTCTCCAACGCGGATGAGCAGCATTACTTGAAAAAATGCCAGAATTACACAATGGAAAAATCCTCTTATGAGTATCGCTATAGAATCCATTGAAAATGAACCACTTAAAGAACCTGTACAGAAATATAAAGCAACTACAGCGCCAACAAAAGCTGTAAATACTAAAACCATGTTTGAGAAAAATACCCACTTAAGCAGGCTTCTCAATGTCTGATATTTACTCCCGTATCTTATCAATAGGTAGTCAATATTTTTGATATAAAAAATAAAACCATCTGCATTAAAGTATTGTGCAAGTATAACGAACATGAAAAAGCAGATCTTTAATGTTAGTGGCGCGGGTGATGAACAGCCAAACAATATAGAAAGTGAATAAATGAAATCATGGTCGGCTAGTTTCAACATACCTGTGACGATTAACGATATTACCAGAAAAAGGAAAACCACCTTTGCAAATTGATTTTTTATATATTTCATTTCAATAAATCGCCTCGATTAGCTCTCTCATATACAACTACTGTCGATAGTAAGCAGAGCACCCCTAATGGCACATACCCCCATATATCAGCAAAAAAGATCCAAGAAAACAAAAGATTCAAACTATTGCAAGTGTGCAAATGAAGCCTTGGAATAAGCAACAATAGTTCAAAATTCAGAAGTAGAAACGAAATAATTTGTGCTCCAGCAGAAAGGCTCTTAACGCCTGAGTACTCAAATATCAAATCTATAGTCTCTAATAGGTATGAGCCAAGTAAAAATCTGAAGTATAAATCCAATAGCGTTTGAAGTGTAAAGAAACTTTTTGCTCCACCCAATATCATAGTTACAGCCATTGCAAGAACAAAAAGCATTGTAACCAGGATCAAATTCAGCAAAGCATATAGAAATAGCTGATTTGTAACTATCCGCTTTCTTGTTTCAAAGCGATTATATGTTTGACTGTTGTAGTATGAACTGATTATCGAATATCCTAGCAGCAAAACTATTGCGTACTGGTAAACAAAAAACTTATCTGAAAACCAACTTGCCTGCCAAACAGTTGTAGCATTCGAAAAAAACAGATAGCAAATAGTGAACACAAAGTATACCGCGCAACATCCAATATACTTGTAGAATTTTTTGTCATATAACATCATAGAATATCCTTATTCCTTGCTAACCCAATCAAAGTCAAGAAAGAATCAGCGACTATCCATGCGCAAAAGGTTATTTCAAAATCCTGCTTCGTAACGATCTCGGTAATGGCATTTGCTGAACGTGGTTGGATAATAATTCTTATATCATAAGGTAGTAGAAGCGGAACCGAATCAAAAGCAAATGTAATCGCATAGAGTAAAATCACTGGTATCACAATAGCAACGTATTGATTTTTAAATTTAACAATCATTTGAATGGCTAATGCAAAAACAGCAAATAGCGCAAGCGCAAGTGAATTAAAAAAGGAATACACGACCGCCATAAGTAAAGGACTAATCTGATACAGCGTATATCCAAATGTTCCCGCATTAGGAACAAGCCGTTGATACTGCTCTGTAAAAGGAGCTCTCACGTCAAATATGAGAAAGGTTAAAAGCAAATTCAAGGACAGTAAAAACATAAAAAAAACAAACGTGAATGAAAATACTGAGATTACCTTTGACAACATATATCGTAGTTTGCTTTTTCTTACGACTAAGAATTTGCTCATTGAACTTGATTGTTCATTATAGTAAATCATTCCTGTAGCTAAAACAGGAATAACCCAAAATAATATATTATAAACCTTATTTCCCCAACTTGCTGAGTTCATAAGTAGCCAAAACTGAAACGGGTTTGCTCCTATATTTTCAAAGAAACCCGTATACCGTCTCGCATGAATCAATACTGATATAGGATCAGCTAACATAGTAACCAGCAGAAATATAAATGTAATCTGCACTATCCGGCTTGACAACATTTTTTTGATGTCAGATATAAAATACATGGTTAATCAACTCCCTCAATAAAGGAGCGGACTTGCGGCCTTCTGCCAACAAGTCCGCTCTCTATGGTTTAAGCTTTATTAAACTCTAAAAAACGTCCCATCAATTAGGTGTCCATTTTCCGGAAACGCTGGGAGTAATGGTTGTGCTAACGGGATTATCCAAATTCAGCGTGATGTTGGTTCCTTTAGACGGAATATTATTGGAATAGTAATAAACATTCCAGTTGCTTCCAACGCCGAGTTCCCAATAAGGATCGGAGTAGTTTCCGCCCCAAGAACCCTCTGCCCACGCACGGACAGCTGTGTATCCATTGCTGAGGCTGTTGATCTGAATGTTGAAGTGGTCAACACTATCAGAAGCCCGTGCGACAGTGCTAACTTCGGTATCCCCCTGATTTGCAGGTAGTTTTGTACTAAAGGAATCCCATGCAGAGGAAGCAAAGGCAGTTACGCTCAATGCCATAACAAGCACTACTCCCAGCACAACCATGCTGAGCTTTTTTCTCATTTTATTCATACAATTTAACCTCCATATTTTATGATTACTTATCCACCATTTAGGCGCACAGCGCAAGTCTCTATGTAATCTGCTTGGCTATGCGCCCGCCCTGCTAATTTTAAGTCGCAGCCTCCATAGCGGGCAGGAGAAATAAGCAGAACTGCACACGGAACTATGTAAAACATTAAACGTTGTCATCGCTTATTTCACCTCCTGCTTTGTGTATTCACCTATATAACGGACGGAAGCAGAAAAAGGACAATCTCTTTTCAAAAATTTTAGACGGTGCGCTCGTTAGAAGCTACATCAATCTCGTCTGCCCCAGTTGTAACAACTACTCTGGTACGGTAGGTAACGCCCGTTGTGCCGGTGTAGGTTTTGGTAAGACTGACAGTTCCAGTTCCTTCGATCGGCCAAGAAGTAACTGGTGACCAACTGTTTCCGCTTTTCTTTTCAAGATAGAGTGTTCCCTTGGATTTGGTCGTTTGTTTTTTAGGCGCAATTACTACTGACACAGAAATCTGTTTACCAGAAATCGAAATAGCCGGAACAACCATATTTGTACTTTCCCATCGAAGAGCAATAGCTTGCGCTGACATTGTTGGCGATGTGGTATTAGGTGTAGCACTTTCCGCTGCTGCTACGGGTACTGATTGAGCTGTCATTAAAAGCGCAGCCACCAATGCCGTTGTAATGATTTCTTTCTTTCCCATAAATAGAATCCTCCTTGTGCAATATTGGGAGATCACCCATATAACGCACAAGGAGGGAAAAAGGGACACATATTTTGAATTATTCTTTTGTGATACCTGCGGCAATTTTTATCAGTTCGTCCATGTCAAGCGATCCATAGACCGAGAAAGAACAAGCATCACGTTCAAAGCACACATAGTTCAAATCCTCTTTTTTGAAGAAATAGCCTGTTATTCCGTCCTTATCAAACGGTTCTACGTCTGCATTTTCGGCGTCAATATAAATCCGTATATCCGATTGACTAAGCCAAATGCTAAAGTAATCCATATCGTCGATTGCATACTCATACCCATAAAATTCTGGTAATTCAACCGTATTCTTCAATTCCGCCCCGTCGGGAAGATAGGTGGGCTTATAGCTCTGCAAATCAGGCTGCGTATTTTCCCCGTCGCTTTGCAGTTCAAAGCTACTGTACTTTTCAAATGTCTCGACTACCCATGCGATTACCTTTTCACGGAACTGTGCATTAGCTACCATAGCCGTTGAGAACAACAGAGTTATGGTAATTGCTGCGACTGCAACAGCTTTGCCGAACCGTCTGAACACAATATGCGTCCAGCTCTTTCCGGCACTACTTGCAGCAGCATCCTCTTTTAGCTCCGTGCGCAAATAGTCTTTCACAGCAATTTTACAGGCGTGATTGAGAGAAGCATCCGAAATCACCTGTTCTGAGCTAAGATCCATACTTGAAGAAAGCAACTCGCGGTAAAAGCGGAATCTCCCCTTTGTATTTTTCATTTGGAAGAACTTTTCCGTTTCTTGGGGAGATAGCCGGAAGCAGTATCTACTAAATAGCAGAACAATTCCCTGATGCGGCAAGTGCAGAATCTTTTCGCTCAATTCTCGGATCTTTGCTTTCGGCAAATCTACACAGGAGTAGGTGTCATTATCGTCGGCAGCACGAACTTCTATATCCTTTTCAAAGCTGGCATTTGCCGCTTCATGCAGCATGGCCTGCCAATTCATATCCATATCGTCACCTTCTCTCATACAGTTTTCGGAGTTTCTTGACAAGCCGCTGCCCGCGCTTTTTTGCGGCATCCTCCGAAATGTTCAGCAATTCACCAATCTCTCTATATCCCATTTCCAGCGTATAGCGGAGATAGATAAAATGCCGATCATCAGGATCAAGCTGATCTATTACCTCAGTCAACCTATGTACGTCCGCGTTGTGAATACATTCATCTGCAATATCGTCCGTGTCCTCGTCCGAAATATTGTCCCAGTAATCAATGTGAACACTCTGTTGTAATTGACGCAACACGTCAATAGAAGCGTTTTTCACTATGGTAACGCAGAAAGCGGTCATTTGGGGACAGGGTAAATCAGAAATTTTCTCGATGTTGTCCATGATTTTTATAAATGCGGTGGATACGACATCCTCTGCGGCTTCCTCTGATTTAACAATATTAAACGAAATGCGCTGGAAGTGGATATGATGCTCATGGAATATCCGCTCTACCAGCGCACGTTGTTCATCATTCAAAACACTAAATAGGAGTATTAGCATATAGATTCCTCATGGACAGCCCTCGACCGCCCATTCTAAGCAAGCAAGTAAAAATTATCTTGCACGTTATGGGTATTCGTTGCAGTAACAATCGACTGCTTATTTCAAATTATACCACAAAAATGTTCCGCAGAAAAGTAGCAACCCATTAACAAGGTATGAATCGAAAAAATATTTTCAAAAAGTCTGTCCCCTTTTTCATTATGGCCGTTATATAAATGGATCCACAAAGTAGCGAACCTAATGCGCAATGCCTTTAGGGTTAGCATTGTGGGAATAATGGCAGAAGTGTAATCGTAGGACTGAGATCGGAGGTAGCAATATGTGTCATTTCAGAATTGGAAATAACTCTTATGTACCTCGATATTGGTGTGGCTTCCAGATATGGAGGGGGTGCATCAAAATCGTTCATTTCAGCGCATAGGCGATACTTATGTGCCTATGCGCCGTTCTCCGAAAAAGTTTGTTTTTATAACTTATAGAAAGGAGCATATATATTATGAAGAAATTACTGGCTTTATTACTTGCATTGGCAGTATCTTTTTCGTTGGCGATCCCTGCGTTCGCTGCTAATACTGCCCTTGATGGCATAGAATACGATGGATATACTGTCCTCTCTAATTGCTCTGACGATGAACTATTAGCGTTTTTGCGTGAAAATGATATTGCAATTCCTGACGGACTCGCTGATTCTCAAGAACATTTATTAGAGCTTGTCCGGTATTTTATTGCAGAGATTGAACTAAATCCAAATATTGAGTTTATATATAATTTGGCGCAACTTCAAGATTTTGCATATGCTCTAAAATTTGCAGTCAACGATTTCTATGATGTCGATTCATCAATTCAACCGTTTGCAAATTACGGGTTACAGGATAGTACTGTTTATCAGACACCTAGCAACATGACAAGCTATAATTGCTATGCGTATGCTTTAGGACGGAGTAGTTGGTGTTCCCCCGGTGAGCTTAGCGGGCATGGTGATATGACACAAACAACTCTAAAAAATAAGTCTATTTATGAATTGGCTGAATACGTTAAGGACGATTTGCAAAGTTCCACGCTAAATAAGAAGTGTGTAAAAATTACTTATACAAGACCTTCCTATAGTTCGCTTATATCAGGGCAATCCGCGATTTGTATACGAAAAGGCGATAATGGAAACGGAGTTTACGACTATCACTTTATGAAGCTCTTTTCCGGTGATACATGGCGGCACAAGCCTGGGCGTACAGCTATTCTTACATACGATTATTTGCCGTCCAATTCACGCGTCTGGCTTAGTGAAGGATATGACGGGTCAAACGCTATATTGGGCGATATAGTTTATGACAGTAGTATTTATTATATCCTTTTCAAGAGCGCTCATAGCTACACTCATAGCTATACTGGCAATAATTATCATTCGGGTTCCAAGCATTATTACGAATACGCCGATATTTGTACTGGGTGTGGTGATCAAAAAGCGAACACAACCACATGGTCAGTTATTAACTGTAGTGGTCCCCCGTGCATTGATATTATGAATGTAGGTATTACACAATGAAACGAAATGCCTTTTTTTCGGTTATATGTGTAATGCTCTTTATAACCGGCTGCACCACCAATCATCTTGACAATGTAATGATAAACAGCAATGCCGTGCAGGTTGGTGATAGTTGGTCGCCGCTGGATTCAATCGAACGTGCTGGCGTTATCCATTGTGAAACTGAGGAAGATAATTATTCCTTTGAAGTTCATGCCTACGATGGCAGTTTTCTTGTAGAGCAGCAGAATGGCAAAATGCAGTATGTTTCCGATTTAGTCATAGAGGGAGTTGGCGATGCCCATTGGGAGAATGTTTCATCAAATGGTGAAATTCAGCCGTGGGATGGAGAAAAAACCTTTTTAGGAGTTTTGATCAAACGGGATGACAAATATGTTGGGTATGCTACCATAATGATAGAGCGACCGGAAAACAATTGGCGATATAATGCAACAATAATTAACTGCAAAGAGCTTTCACCCGAAGAACGTTCCAATTCCGAAATTATGCCAGAAGATCTTTATAAAATGATTGATTCTGCTATCGAAAGTGCCAAATAATATTTTGTATACTCTGATTCTTCAAGTCGCATCTATGTGCAAATAGGAAAACTATACCCTAAATATGCAAATTGTGGGGCGCGGCAGCCATCATCGGCTGCCGCGCCCCGCGTCATCTTTTATTCTGCGTCGGAAAGCGTCATGGTGAACTGCGCTTCCTCAAATGCTGCGTCGGTCATGTTGTGCAGCTTATGGATCGTCTGCTCCGCCAGCGGGCGCATATCTG
>OIWS01000807.1_pt1 | contig 36066 bp, 29 predicted proteins | sample 1587611 | NCBI WGS metagenome assembly OIWS01 (sample SAMEA3888919, study PRJEB22519) | human gut metagenome | biome: human gut; feature: human-associated habitat; material: faeces | place: Denmark | collected 2010 | reverse complement strand
ATTTTCTCCGTTGTATAATACTTCTCATCGAACCAGTTTCAGGAAAACTTTAGTTATCAAAAGAAATCGTCATTCTTAATTTGAGCCCCACCGCTTATAACGGAAAAACGAACTTCGTCGATTTTCGTGTCGCCGTCATAAACAATCGCCACATGGTCGCCAGCCACGGGTTTAGGAATACGGGCATCATACCAGCCAATTTCGCTATCATTCGCAGTAGCTTTATAGCGTGATTCCCCAATCGCGACAGACGGTGCTGTCAGAGTTGCTGAGCAAAAGAATTGGAGCGTAATTTCCGTATCGCGGAAAGTCACCTTGAATTTTTTCTCTGCAAGTTTTACATGGATATTTCTTCCAAGTAGTTCAAACTCTATAACGGGAACGACCATTTCTTCTAAAGTGGCTCCGCCGTGGACTTCAACGTCCCCCTGCCGACCACCCCTAAAGCGATCATACCCTGCAAGGATATGCCATTTCTCGTCTTCACTGTCAGTTGAACAAGGCGGAAGAATACCATCAAACTCGCTTTTACGACAACATCTGCCGCTGTGTTTCCCTTTCTCCGGCAGTTCCCAAACCGTTTCGTTGTGCGAGATCACGGCAAGACGGGTCGCGCCGTGGTCACTGGCAAGAACTACTTTGCTGCCTGGCTTTTTGCGGAGTCGTGCTGATATTGCATTAATCGCTTCTTCCACAACTTGCAATTCATGTGGGAGCTCGGTTGCCACATTACTGTCCGTATCGTCAAATTTTACAAAATCACCATGCTTTATCTTGTCCAGTCTGGAGAATGGAGGCATTTTTTCGCCTGTCCACTCGTCATAAAACTGTCGGTTTACACTTGTTATGGATGGTAATTTTGCCCTCGCGGGGGTAACTTTCAGCTTAAGACCACGGCGCTCCGCAACAGCCTGAATAAATCCAAGGAACTCACACCCCAGTGCATCTACCCAGCAAAGTGCTACATTGTCCGTTCCGATGCTTTCAAGAACAGATTCTCTCGTTGGCAAGGCAAATTGTGGACGATCTTCTGCAAGATCCCGCACAATTTCCATGAAACTTGGCTCGATTCTCCCTAATAGTTTTTGCCGTTTGTAGTCCTGAAAATATTGTGTGAGATCTTTGGAAAAGGCATCACCGCAAAGCATAAACTTACGCCAATAATCCCATAGCAAAGGATAGACCATTTCCACCGCATCGGGGACATCTTCAGTTGCCACGACTATCCGCATTATTTCTTCTCTTTCCAGAGCCGTGGTATCAGTCATATAGCAAACACGGACGGAAGGATCGGAAATGCGGTAGGATTCACGAATAAAATCTGTCATATCTGCATTGTCAAAATGCGAGATTATCTTCTTGCGAGCCCCATAAAGTATAGGGAAGAGTTCATCGTCAGGGGAAATTTCAAGAATTGCACAAAGAAGATTGCTCCGCCATTCGGAGTATTGTCGGGTTTTCGATATTACAAACGATAGATACTGGTCATCACCTGTTCCATCTTCAAGGAGCCTCAGAAGCGAATCTGCGCTTGGCAGATTATCATCTCGAATGCGATCTTCATTTAGGAATGCCGCCCATTGTTTTTCGGAAAACATTTCCTCCCGAACATTACTTTTCGGATGCCGCTCTTTGAATACCTCGTAAGCAGAATCAATCCGACGACACCATATGTTGTTTAGCGGAACAACTGTTGTTACGGCGGTTAGCGCATTGTTACACCCATCTTCAAGAATTCGCATAAGAGCCCGGAATCCCGTTGCGTCGGGATTTTTTACAAGACCTTCTTTGAAAATACGAATCGACCAATGATTGTCTGTTTTGGCAAACGCCACCCCCCTGCGCCCCTGTACACGGGGATCGTTCCGCGATTCATCGTCGAGAAATATGTGTCCATTCCATACCGGCACGACAAGGCGGAAATTGTGTAAGGTCAGTCCGAAAAGCCATCTCTTCACCTCTCTGTCGCCAGAAAGTGCTGCATACTCGCCAACGCCAAGAAGAATCGCTTTCCCGCTCGCATGTGTAAGCCGATCGCAAAGCGAATCCAAGTCCGGCAATGCATCTGGAGCATGGCAGAACTCACTCATACGTATCGTATCGCATGAAGAGAGTGATGATACAAGCAATGACAGATCGGCAGACGCATCAAACGCCACAAAAAAAGGAGTCGAGGTCCCGTTCCCGTTCAGGTAATCCAGTGCAGCTTTAACAGTATCCATAGCGTTTATTCCTTTGACAGAATTACCAGCCCCACATCAAGTGAGTTTACAACAAGTTCCACGAGATAACGTTTCGCTTCCTCCGCGCTCATTTCTTTGATTTTCCCGCGTACGCGTTCCGCGCAATTCAGGTTGTATTCGCTTTCTGCCAACTTCTGAAGCGTTGCTTCAAGCCTCGGATCAACAAGCCAACTGTCGGGATCTGCATTCAGTTTTCCCAATCGAATACGAACTGCCGCGAGATCTGTCAGTACGACCGCATAGCGGCCGAGAACATTCCGTTGGAAGGCCTCGTCAGCCACCTTGCCCTCAAACCAGCTGAACACCTCCGGATGGATTGAGAAAAAGTCAAGTGCAGCTTCGACATTGGCGACCGACGATTCTTTGTTGTTCAAAGCATTTAAGGCGTTGCGCAAACTATTAAGTAAGGGAGTTCCCTCTGGAGGAACCATGGCGAGAATAGGTGTTTCAAACTGCTTCGACCATGCCGAAGGAGTCGGAGTTCCTGTCTTTTCTTCCCACAAAGCAAGCAATTTCGCCCGTCCTTGGTGACTCTTGATTTCAGAGACTTTTTGGACGAGCATCTGCTCATAAGTCGGTTTGTCAGCAAGGAAGGACGATTTATCCAACCCGGTAAGATACAAATCATCCATCTCCTGTGTGTCCAAGCCAGAAAGCTGTTCGCAGTATGTCGATTTGAAAAGCGCAAGACATCCGTCGAGCATATCGCGATTGATGTCTCCCTTGTCTGTAATCTCGCGGAAAAAGGCGTCTCGCCTGTCATTCTGCTCAAGATGTCCTCCTCCAGCTATCTCTTTGAGTAATCCGAGAAATGTCTTGGACTGCGGTTTTAACGCCACAAGTGTCGCACACGGGATGCGTATATTGCGTGTCTTGTCCCGCCAAGCCTCAATACACTCCCAAACAGAATTCACTGGGGTCACAAAGCCCCGCTTTGACGATTCCGCCACGATGCGGTAGTCCCGAAGAAGAGCTCGGATTTCGTTCTCTCCCGTTTCGCGATGCCAGAGCCAGGCACCATCACCGTTTTTGCCAAAACAACGTCTCACATCTGCAAGCGGATCGGGGGCATTTATCTCTTCTGCCGTTTTGCGGAACAGACCTTCCTCAAAATCATCTAACCATGCGTTCATTGCCGCTGCGGCCTTCTCCTTTGTGAAAAGTGCCGAGAGTCGCGTCTCCACATCGGGGGCGTTTGCCGCCATGCGCCCAATCTCCGTCGCCACACCTGAGAGCGTGGCTCCCTTCTGGTTTGCAGGATTGGTGAGCAACGTGAACTGTTCAATGTAGCGTTCCAAACCGACCGCCTCAGGCAACGCCTCAAAACACCACAATGGATACTGGAAATCTCGAATGCGCACAGCAAGATCATGTGCAACGATATCAATTGAGGCATTCTCGCCAAGGTGGAACACAACTTTTGCAAGGTCAGCGAAACGCCGTTGCTCATCTGTCAAAATTCCGATATACGCCTCGTGGTATCTTCCCCCACCCGTTCCAAGGACCTTCCTGAAATAGGCAAGAATCGCCTCGGTCATATTTGTTACCGTAAGAAGCGGACTTTCTCCATCGCGGACAAATCGGTAATCACCGCCTACATATTCCTTAAGAAGATACCCTACGAGGAAGCCATGCAAAGCCGTCGGCATGAATCCGATTTCAAAGAGCGATTCTATGATGTCGCCAAACTCAATTCTTCCTTCACCGCCTGACTTAAAAGCGTGCTTGAGTTTCTGCTCAATCTTGGACTTTATCTTGGAAATTGTCAGCGTTGGAACCTCTTTCCAATACTCCGCCTTGTCTTTAACTGGACCAATAAGAGCATTTTCCGCAGCCGCATCCATCTTACCGCCCTTCTCTCCGTTCGGAAGATGAGCAAGACCACCCCATACTCCGGCAGAAACCTCTGCCTTTGTCGCTTGATTAAACTGGGTGTCTTTCAGCCCGTGTTCAAATTCCAATGCAAGCGGATATTTTTCCAACACCGATAAACGCATTTCGTCTCCGACCTCGGAAGCCCCATGACAAACCACACCTGTCGGATTACGTTTTGTTCTTACGGTAAATGCGCCGGATGCTATCTTATCTCGCCATGCAGAAAGTATTTTTTCCGCTTCTGAAAGGGCATTGTTTGATTGTTGCGTATCCTTACGGGCATACCAATTTGCCCGAGCCTTATATTCGGCCCATTTCGCAAAATCATCGTCATCCAGTTCCACAGTGCATGCATCTATGAAGACGACATTACTGCTTCGCGGCTCGGCAAGGGCCTCATCTATCGCCGTTCTGGCGGCAACAGCATCGAGGCTATTATGACCGATGACGATCATGGCTCGCATTTTGTAATTCTTGGAATCCTGCGCCAGCAGCTGACCAAGAACCAGCTTAAACGAGTCCGGTCCCGAAATCCGAATGTCGAATCGTTCTTCCAAAGGACGTGACAAACGCAACACCTCTTCGCGTTGCCAATCTTTCAGCAGGTCTTTCGTCTTTGTTGTGTCAAGGTAGTGTTGCTTAAGTTTCTCGATTTCCTGCAAATCACGACCACCAGTTGCCATCGGGGCTTGGTAAACGCGCTTGCCGTTTACCTCGTCTACGAACAGAATCTTATCGGTATTGACAAGTTTATTGGCAATGGTTATCCCTTTGCCACTTTCTAACGCATCAATACCCTCAAAGGCAAGACGAAGATTTTCTTCTGTGGCAAGAAACTCGGGAGGATTGTTGAGCTTTTTCGCCAGGGCCTGGAACATGAGTATCGTTTTCAGGACTCGCTTCTCGTCTGCAAGCAGTTTTCCAGACTTGTCGGGATAGACCGCCAAAATCGCCCGGACCTGGGCATCGAGATTACTCTTCCCGGTTTCTCCGGTTCCCCTCAGCGTTTTGCCGGTTTCATAGAAGTATTCCCAAAGCAAATCCACCCCCAACACATCACCATTTTCCGGCGAATGGGTCTTGATGTACCACTTGAATGCGTGGGCATCTTCTTCCGCCGCAATGAACGTGAACATACTCCGCTGGTTCGAGTCAAATAACGCGGCAATATTTTTGAGAACCAGTGCCGCATACGGATGAAATGGCAGCATGGCACGAAAGATGCTTTCATCGACATCTTTAAGCATTTTCGCCACTTTGCTGCGAGGCACCATCATGCGCTCGTTAAGATCATCGGCAAGCGACTCCCACTCTTGCTTGAATGCAGGCTTGACCTTAAGGGAATCACTTATCAGCTCGAAAGCGATATTTTCCGGCAGACTGATTTCCATCGTCGGCTTGAAGCGGTCAACAATGATTTGTGCCGAATTGTCGTTCTCCGGCAAAAAAGATGTGGTGAAGTGCGTGACGATCACGAGATTGAATCGAGTAGCCCCGGATAGTTCTGCGAGAGACTGCAAAGTATCGAGTTTCGTCTTGTTGTTTTTGAAGAATGCGGAAAATTCGTCCCAAACAAGTATAAGGTGCAGATTATTCTTCTCGACTGTCTCGCGTATCCAGGCAGCAAGATCTTCCTTAGTAAAGCGCAGTGCTGTAATGCCCTTGTCTTTTGCAAGACGCCGGATTTCCCTGAGCAATTCATCTGCAATACCGTTACCCTTGAGAGTTGTAAGAATGTCGTCTGCCGACTTGCCCGCAAAGCACCCCTTATGACAATATGGGGACTCCTTGATAAGAGCATCGAAATAAGCACGTTCAGTATTGCCTTCAAGCCATTTGGCTATGCCGCCGCGCAGAGTCGCACCGGCATTGTAGGAAATCTTTGCATCATCAAGGGCCTTGGAAAGACTTGCGAAAACAGCCTCGACAAGATCTTCCGGACCCGAAATTGCATCCGATCCGTGCCGTGCCGCCACTACGATCTTCCGTGATTTGCGATGTCCCGCAAGTTTGGTCCTCAAATCGTTCTCTGTTTTCAGCGGCGAATAATCATCAAAGTAGGCGTTGAAATCGGCATCGCTGCACGTCAAGAGGCTGCGAAGAGTCCACGTTACTTGGCTCTTGCCCGTTCCGTATGCCCCGTGGACCCAGATGGAATGTTTATCCATCTCGCTGCCGCGTGCAAGCATTTTTTCCAGTCGTTTCAACAAGTCGACAAATGTCTTGTGCGGGTAAGTTGTTTTCCAGCCGTCCGGGTGTGCATCAAATGTTGCCTGCGTAATTTCCGGAGGATTGTACTTGAGTTGGAAATAGTCGCTATAGTTGGACATGATCTTCCTCCTAATTGAAAAGTGAAATTACATCCGAAGGTGTTTTGTCATCAGCAAGACGAACAAGTTCAAGATCGTGGGTCGTGGTGAATGTAACGAAGTCCGGATTTGTCCTCGCAAGTCCGTTCAGGATCGCCTCCATCTCGTCACGCGACAGCGCAAATGTTTGTGCCGGACTCACCCCATCCGATTCCACTGTGAAATCCATCAGCCTCGAGAGTGAGAATTCGAAATAACCACCACATTTTTCCGCAAACTTGTATAGTGCGTAAAGCATGACAAGCGGCGATGGGTTTTCAGGTTTTGTACGGGTGAGAGAAATGATATCCTGCCCCTTGGATACGACATGACCAAAATGAAGCCTTGTTCCCAGCGGCACATTACACAATCTTCCGAAGGCTCGTATTATTGACATAACGCCATCCGGTTTGAGCCCGGTCGATGAAATCATGTCGTATAATTCTTGACGCGGATAATCGCGATCTAAATCCATATTGCGGACATACCATTCTATTTGAGGGTTCTCGCACACGAGATTAACTAGGAATATCCCCCAGATGGTTTCCGAATTTATCCCATATTTTTTCCACAAATCATAAAATACGGTTGTCTTGTTTTTTGCAATAAGCCCGGCATCCGCCAGGAATCGCTTGAACTTCGTTATCTGCATTGGTCCAAGTGAATTGTTGACGATGAAATCCGTTCCTCTATCATAAAAATCCACAAACCATTCTTGCTTAGGAGCATGTGTCGCGAAAGTGTTAATGCTTTTCATGTTTATTTTCTCCTGGATTGCTTTTTTAAGTGAATCGGCACGATAGCAGCCGTATTCAATCTCATGACACTGTCCGCAATGGATGCAATTCTCAATGTGCAGTCCGTTTTTGAATGAGAGCGCACCTGAACGGCAGTTTGCCTCACATTCACCACATTCAACACAGTAAGCAGCTTTGAGAAAACATTGCTTGAGTTTCTTGCCTATCGCAGTCTTTGAGAGAGCGGCAGGATACGATACCGTCAAAACGCCATTCGACTCTGTGGTTTTTAGTTCTATAGTATCTTCCAGGGTTTTAATCCATTCACGCCAATTCATAGTCGGATTAAAAATGTGAAGTGTCGTCAGACCATCTGCGGTTGTTTCAGAAATCTTTGAATCATTATTAATTATGTCGCGCCCATTCTTTCGGGCAACCCACCCGAATTTTGAAATATACTCATCGGCCTCGGTGCAATTGACGCATTCCTTCACGATTTTTATAAATTGTTCAACTCCTTGGCTATATTCATGATGCTCAAAATAATCAGAACGGCCACCCGCTCCAAGTGGGCAGAAGAGACATCCTACCCGTGCCATACCTTTTGTATAAGCATCATTGATCAGCAATTGACGATAAAAGATGTATAACCAAACTTCAGCGCTCGACCACTCCTGCATCGCGTTGAACGAAAATTGACCTGATTGCTTTTTGCCAAAATTCAAGTAATCGTATGCCGAGCGTGCAAGACTCTCATGTCCTCTTACGCCCACAAACGCCATTCCCGTGTAATCCCGCTTACCGAGGACTTCGCGAATCTTTAGAGTCTGGGGAACCGATTTGTGGACGGTGCAGCACCACCGTAGGACGCGCGACGGCGGACCGAAAAGTCGCCACGATTCTTCCGGTTCAAAACGCGACTTGGCACGATAGAAAGCTATGCCATCCGCCTTGCAACGTGCCTCAACTTCTTCGACCGCCTTATAGGTGTCGGGAAATTCCATGCCGGTATCGCCAAACACGACCATGAATGCCGTGCGGGGCAGTGCTCGGCATACGAGCTCAAGCAGAACGATTGAATCCTTGCCGCCGGAGAATGCGACGTGGAAACAGTCGAGCTTCTTTTCATACTTGCGATAAATGTCATATATCTTCTTGACGGTAAGAGTTTCAAGAGCCTCGAGCCGCAGGCGGTTTTTTGCTACCATCGCCGCTATATCAACGGGAAGGAGTGATGACCCTTCAGGCAGGACCTCCTTGCCGGTTTCATCTTTCAGCAATTCTATTTCTGGTTTCTCGTAAAGCGAACCGCCGTTGGTCTTTGCGACTTTTTTTCCGCGATACCAGTAGAAGTTGGCTTCTGCCCAAAGATATGGGTCAGGGCCGTTGCTGTCGTATTTCCAGAACTTGTCAAAGCCCAGCAGATCAAGTTCCTTCGCCCATACTGGACGTGGCTCTTTTGAGAATTCTGACAGCGAATCTTCAAGAATCAGTCCGCCGGTTTCCAGATCGTGTGAATAGGTATACATCAGTGTTTCTCCAATTCTTTCATTCTGGCAACCACCGCCTCCAATGTTTTGCTTGTACGGCGCAGGATGCAACGCGTCTCAATGAGATAAATTCCAACTTTCTTTGTTTCAGGAGCAACCGCGCTACGAATGGCGATCATCGCAAAAACATCTTCGGCACTGTAGTCGCGCATACGGCATGGAACGACAGCTCCCGATACATCCTTTGAGGGTCCAGTTGGCGACAGAAGCCGGAATCTGGAACTCGACCGCCGCAAAAAAGACTCAAGGAGGTATTCGTTCCATGACCATCCTGGCACAGTTGGGAAGTCCGACAGATTCATGAATGATCCAAATGGCATGGGTGTGTCTTCACAAACATTTGCTATGGCCTCGTCTGTTGGAGCAATGCTGAACGGAATCATGTCGGGCGCAACGAATCTCTCTCGATTAACACGCACCATCTCTTCGTGGGCTGTCTGAAGTGCCATCCCCAGCGCGATATTAAATTCCTTCGCGACTGCCTCAAGTTGATCAAGTGCGACTTCTGAATGTTCGCGAAGGAATACTCGAAGAGGAATCTGGGCATCTATACTTTCCCCTTTGGCACAAACAATCTGCCCATGTAAATCAAAGTCATCTGACAAGAAACGCTGAAAAAAAACACGTCGAAGAGCACCTTCAGTCATACGGCTGTCGTTCATCGTAGCACTGTCGACAAGATGCAGTTGCGACAGAGAAAAGAATCCATCCGCAGCTACAGCTGTTGCGCAGTCAGACTTGCCCCGAGTAATCTCCGTATCGTCAAATTCAATTCGTTCCGTTATGGCATAAACATCTTGAGCAATTCTGACCAGGCTGTCCGTTTCTCTGTACCAATTGCGAATGAATGCGACATCAAGATACGGGACGTAGCGTGATGTTGCAAGAACGTCAATAATGGCACCCTCTGCGGGAATGAAGGCAGCAGCAAGACGATGGGGAATTGTCTCGTCTCCCTTGGGAGCGAATAATTCGCCGGAGATATCGAAGGAATCAGACGCATCTCGCGACATCACTTCTTGAAGCAACTCGCGGGATGTAATGCCGAACGTCATAAGCTCGTCAGCGTACAATTCCATAAGACGGGAGAACTGAAAGAGAGACTGTCCTTCCAAGATAAGTGTGTTGATAAGACTGCGCCAGCCACCTTGTTTGGACGTAGGTTTCGGAAAAACCTTCCCGCCATGAGCAATGCCGACTCTCGGCAAGATGGCAGCAAAGTCAAAATCTTCAGACAAATCTGCATCAAAATACTGTCGATAAAACTTCCGGATTTTTTTCTGGTCTATCACGGAATTTGGTCTGACACCATTTGCAAATTCCACTTGCAACAACTCTGCAAGCTGGTTCTCGTTATTTGTCGTGTCCTCACCACAAGATGCCGTCTTCGACCCCGATGCTTCCGGCGAGGCCGGGGCGACCGTTTCGGCTTGAACGGGCGCGTCAGGCTTTTTGTTTTCGAGCAGCGGCGTATCCATGGCAATTTTGAAAACGTCGGGCTGCTCACCGCAGGAAACGGTCAGAACCGTGTCGATCCCGTCCCGATTGGAATGATCTTCCGACAGCTGCTCGAAGACAGCCGGAAAAGTTGCCTGAAAGCTCTTGGCAAGCGGAGAATTCTTCCGCCACAGAAACGCTAGGACTTGTTTCCGGTTCGGGTCGGAGAAACCGATGTTGTTGATCGAGACCTGAAAACTGCTGTCTCCGACCATGATCGTCACGGGATGAGACTTTCCCCGTTCCAATTTAACCGACAAGTGCTTCAAAAATGCTTCATGCACCCTGACGGGGATCGTGATCCCGGTCGTAAACGTGGAAAAATCCAGCGGTTTGCTGAATTCGGAACTCGATACGGGCGCATCGACTTTGCTTTCCGGAGCGGGCGGCTCGGAAGACTTGACCCGGTAGGTTACCGAAAACGCCTTCACCGGGAATCCACAGTAAGCCATGAGTCCGCAGACAGTTTTCACGATGCTATGTGCACTGAAATTGACCTCCATGTAAAAGCCCGGCGACAGCTCCCTTGCCGTCCGCAAAACTTGCGGATCGCGGGCAAAAAGGATGCCCTTCCTGAGCGGCTGAGGCGCTTCAATATCCGCCAGAGATTCAACTTTGTCCCGGTTGTTTTGGTAGGCATAATCGTAGCAGCGCACCAAAACCTCGCTCCAGTATTTTACCGGGAAAGTGCCGTTGGGCATTGTCAGGGATAGCGGCTGGCTGTAATCCAGATTTTTCGGGAAGTCATCGAAGGTAAAAGTTCGGACATCGCTTCCCGCAGGAACGGTCAGTTCGTGTTTTTCCGGCAAATCTGCTTTTTTGTCGGCGGGACCGTTTTGCAGCAAGTCACATGCGGCACTTAAGTCACCATAGGCAACATTCATCTGCCGAAGCCAGAAAATCAAATACTTCCGGTTGCTTTCGAACCATTCCTTGCAGACCAAATAACTGATACCATTGATAGATACAGGGTTCTTCCAGTAGCGATTATAGCCGTTTAGATGAGCCGATTCGTTTTCATTCCGAAACAGGGGATATGAGAAATGGAATATCCTCTTGCATTCCTCCGGTGACAAGGTCAGTTCAAGCTGTTCATCGCCGAATAATCCCGAAATGATCGAAAGCTGTACCCCCGCCTTGGCCACAATGCCGACTTTATATCGCTCCAGCATATCCGGATATGGCGGCAACGCATCTTCCGTTTTCCACAGCGGGAAGTGTGCATCGCACTTTTCGCAAGATGCCACGAGACCGATATACTTTTCATCCGCGTCAAGCAGGATACCGCAGCTGGGACATTTTACATGGAATGTGCTCATTTTTCGCTTGCGCTCAACTTTCTGATGCGCCGCTGGAGAAAGTCTTCCAGCGCCTTGAGGCGCTTTGCCGGGAGGTTGTAGTTGCGGTCACGGGTGAAGCGGAAGTCGATCAGTTTCCGGAGCTGTTTGCGTTGACGGTCGGTCAAGAACCGGGAACTCGTGCAGACAAAGCCGTCCAGCCCCTCCGACCGCAGGTCGAAAGAGATCATCTCCGTATCGTATTGTCTGAGGACGAATTTCATTGTCAGCACCGAATTTTTGCCGGTTCGCGCATCTTCCCCAAAGGGGAACACGACACAAAAAACCACAATAATATACTGCTCCAAGCGAAAAAATTCAATTCAAAAACCGGGCACTTTTCAACAATGTCGGCTGCCAATCAACGAAATACGTTACAATTCGCATCCGCGTCATTATCCGGATGTGGCGGATCGCGACGGGAACGGCAGTCGGATTCCGGGAAAAAAACAGAGAGCAGCATTCATCCGCGATTTCAAAGGGCAAATTTGGCACTTTGGAATTGCACTTTGGGCAGGACCCGTGAGGAATTTTGAGAAAGGTCGCAGACTTTGCCCGGTCTGCGAGCGGGTTCCGGATGGGCTCTGGCGGTACCAGCGGAGTGGTGGTGCGCTGTATATAGAAGCATGATTTTGAGCGTAAGCAAGCAGTATATTACAATCTTTCCGGAAGATTTTTCACGGTCATGGGAAAATTTATGTTTTCTCACATGATGCTCACGCGTTCATCCACCATCGCCATACGCGGACGTAACAGAATGCGAGGAAGGCAATTCCGGAAATGCAGAACATTGCGATTCCGAGCGGGAGCCAGAGATACATCAGCCCCAGCCCTGCGGCGATACTTCCGAACAACACCGTCAGCACGGTCAGCTCGGCAAGCTTGACTTTCTTTGCGGTCTGCTCGATCAAAACGGTCTTTTCCATGGTTCACCTCACTTTCCAGTCACCGGAGGGGATGACTTCTGCCTGCTCCGGCAGATGGTTCATGATATAGATCCATGCCTGAACAGTCGAACCATCCGGCAGGCAGAAATCTGTCAGGATACGATCATAGAGCCGTGGATACCCTTCCAGCCGGTCGACATCCGCCCAGTCCCGGATTGGAATCTCTATCAGTTCGACAGTGACCTTCGTTTTCCCCACCGGGACAAATGCCGGGAATCCCCACCCCGTGTCATAGAGAGTTCCGGAAATCGTTGCACTTCTGCGGGAAATGGCATTCCGGCAGAAACGTTCATTCCGTTCGCCGGAACGGAGTGTGCCGTATGCGGCGATCAGGACAGTTTCTTTTTTCATTTGCGCCTCCTTTTTCTGATAAAATGATTTTTGATTCTGTGAAGATTCGCCCCCTCACGGCAGATCTTCCGATACTCTTCCGGATAGGGTAATCTGTTGCGGATTTCCTTGGTTTTCGGAGTCATTTCGTAAATCAGCGCAGGAAGCGCAGTGCCGTCGCCGAGGATCACATCCACGGTGTAACGGCGGTAAATCTGCGGATATCCCTCGTAGCGGTCAAGACGCGCCACGTCATGCGCCCGGAGGAGATAGACAAACCCATGAACCTGTTTCCCCGGCGCATAGTCGACATCGGCATAAAGACGCTCGGTCAGACGGTAGTTCGGCAGAATCGCCGGAGCATAGGGAACCGCAGTCGGGCAGCGCTGAAGCAGCCGTGCCGGCAGCAGGTTGCTTCCGTATGCGAAATAGGCGTATAGACCGTTCATCCCTTCACCTTCCTATTGGAGTTTCATGTTCCGTTTGTCTGGCATACAATACCATGGATAGTTGCTATAGCCAGTTGCAACAGCTTAATAATCAGATATATATTCACGGATTATCTTGCCGGGAATACTTGCTTTTTCGGATTTTCCTGCATCGGCGGAATGGGATGCTCAAGATCAACCTCATCCGCGTCAAGTTCAAATGTGGCGTATCCCAGGGTTGTAAGACGCTGGAGAAACAGGAGTGCGGCCTTTCCCTCATCGTCAGGAAGGGCGAACTTTTCCTGCCCGATACTTGCAAGCATCCATCGCATGAACTCCAGCGGAGTCAGGCTTGCCTGAAAGGGATTCATTTTCATAGCATTGACGATATCCAAGGCTGTCTTCCCGGAAAAATATTCCCCGGTGCATTCGACGGGATTGCCTTCAAAGTCTGTTTCGTAAATGCGGATTTTCATGGTTTGCGCTCCTTTTTTGTGCGCCGACATTCGCAGAGTTGCGGCCTTGTGGCGCGAGTCAGTTTTTATTGCCTCCAGCGGGGTTCGGGTCGACTCATAAAATCGAACGTTGCCCCCAAACTTTGCGACACGTGGCATATTTTTTTATGCTCTCCGGGTGCCGATGGGTCAAAAAATAATTGCGATTTTGCCGGATTTGACCTCAACGGAGACTTGCATAACAAGTCAAGTCATGCTCCGGTCAAAACCGCAATTATAATTCTGCTTTCTTTCCGATTTCCGACTTGCATAACGAGTCAAGTCAAGCTGTGCGGAAATCTCGGAATTTATTCTTGTTTTATTTTCAAAGAACCGCTTGCATCATTTGCAAGCCATGCTGCCTGTTGCGGACCGGGTTTCCCCGGTCCGCGGTTCCGCTTATCGACCTTCCGGTCTGCCGTGCTTCCATGCGGAGCTTCCCGGCAGGCGCTTGAGGAGGTGCATGCGGATATTCTTGAATTCCTCGCCGTTTAGCCCGAGGCGGAGGAGGAAAACCCGCATGTCGTACTTCGCGCTTTCGGCGCAGAAGGGGCGCTGGTTTTTCGTGCTCGCGCACTTCGCGTTTTTGGCGAGGGCGGCGATGGCGAGGCAGAGGATGATGTGGCTTTTGACCTCTCCGGCGTGGGTTGTACCGTTGAAGGCCCGAACCTCGACCGTTCCGGTCCGCCATACGTTGTTCAGGTTGATCGCTCTATACCGCGCATGGTCGTAATGGGAAGGATTCGGATTGGAATATCCGAACCATGCCTCGTTGAGCTCTTCCCGCGTGGTGGGCTTGGCTTTTTCCAGGCGGGCGATGAATCCGCGCTCAGTGCGTTGGGTGTAATGTCGAAGGCGGGATTCCAAGGTTCCGACCGCCTTGAGGAGGAGTTCTTCCTGCTTGTAGAAAATCCGCGCGAAGTTCGCGATCTGCCGGGCGTTGAAATCGCCGACTCCGATGTGGACGTGCTGGCTGGTGCATTCCGGAGTTTTCGCTCCGGCTTTGCGGAGCTCGCGAACCACCGCCTGAAGGGTATCCATGTCGTCCCATTTGAGAATCGGGGTCACCACCTCGGCGCTTGTGGAACGGCTTCCGAGGCTTCCATCGCTGACCGCTTTCCAGTGGCGTCCGTCCGGTGCGATCACCGTCCATTCGTCGTATCCGCCTCCGGTGTGGCGGATCGTCCCGCCGACCACGCTGTGGATTGCTTTAACCGCCCGTTCGCGGCTGATGTTCGTGTACTCGAGTTCCGTCCCGAAGGTAAGTTCCTTCGCCGTCTGCATCGTGTTGGTCATTTTGGCCTCCGTTGTTTTGCCTGTTGACCGGTTCTGGGTTTCGGGCGCTGTTCCCATCGCCCCGTTTACAGTGCATACAATGCCATGGAATTCGTTGATAGCCAATGATTTATGCAAGAAATAGCGATAATAAATATGGGTTTATTTCGTTGATTTTCAGGCATTTGCACTTGTTATTCAAACAATGGATGCTGTCGGGGAAAAAGAGAAAAAAAGAAGGAATAAAACTTGATTTTCACAACATTGGCAATATGAAAAATAGCAAGTCCAAATTACAGAAAAATGCAACTTTTCCAGCAGCATGGAACGAGCTTTATGCAAGTCTGTTTTTGCAAAAAAATGCAACTTTTTCCGGCAGCATGGAAAGAATTCAATGCAAGTGCAAATCGCGAAAATAATCCGAAAATCTGCGGAAAAATATAGGTGGCAGAGCTCCCCGGACTCGGATATGAAAAACGCCGTTGGTTGCCCGGAAACGGCTCGTGTTGCGATTATGCAGTCGCCTCCGAACCCCGCTGGAGGTATACTTAACCTAATCGGGGCGACAAGGGGCAAACTATGCGAAAAAAGCCGCCCTGTGCGCGGGCGGCTTTCGGAAGATCCCGGTTAATTTTTCAGCCATACTTCCTCGCCCCGGGAACTGATGGCGGAAATGCACTGTTCGCAGAGGTTTCCGAGGTCGCGCTCCTCCTGAAGTTCGCTTTCCGGGAAAAGACTGTCGCACCATTGGCAGAGACTCCAGGCTTCCGCGAATTCCCCATGCGTGATTTGAATTTCGCGCTTTTCCTCTTTCGCTTTCAAAGCCTCTGCCTCGGCGCATTCGAAGCAGACGCTTTCGTGTCCGTCGACCCCGAACACCTCGTCTTCGGAAATTGTTTTTTTGCAAATTTCGCAGATTTTCATTTTTCACTCCGTTGGTTGTGGGCAGTCTTTCGACCGCCCTGATTGGGTTTATTCGTTTTCGGTTTCTTCCTCGACTTCTTCGAACCGGGAAACGGTAATCCCGCCGTAGGTATAGCCGTTGTCGTGGCTGAGGTAGACCTTTTCGTCCTCGTCGAAATTGTTGAGGAACCCGATCAGCTCTCCGACTGTCATGGTGCTGGCGATTTGGTCAGGTGCGTATCCTTCCCGGTGTGCGTTGATGGTCAGAATCATTTTTTGCCTCCGTTGTTGGCTTTTTTGTTTTTCTGGCGGTGTCGTCGTCGCTCCCGTTCACAATGCATACAATGCCATGGATTTTGTTGATAGCCAATGAGTTGCGCTGAAATATCGATAATAAATATGGGTTTATTTCGCTGATTTTGAGGCATTTGCATTTGCTATAAAAACAAAGGATGCTGCTCTTGCCCGGCAGCATGGATAAGGGGCAAAGCAAGTGAAAATCGAGATAATAATCCGGAAATCTGAGGAAAAAATATAGGGGCAGAGCTCTCCGGATTCGGATATGTAAAACGCCGTTGTTTGGCCGGAAACGGCTCGTGTTGCGATTATGCAGTCGGCCCCGAACCCCGCTGGAGGCATACTTAACCTGATCGGCGCGACAAGGGGCAAACTATGCGAAAAAAGCCGCTCCGTGTGCGGGCGGCTTTCGCAGAATTCCTTTATTCAGCCTCGACATATTCGCAAATATGTCCAATGGCCTCCTCGTAGGATTTGCTTGCAAGAACCTCTTTGGTCATTGGTTCGACCAGATCCGGTCGACCGCCTCTTCTCAGAGCTTGCCGGGCGCGCCCTAAGAGCGTATAGATGTTTCCATCGGTTCCAATCAGAACACAGGGAATTCCGGACTGTTTTTCTTCGGGAGTCATTTTGCATCACCTTGTTTTTTGGGGCGGCCTTTCGACCGCCTCACGTTGATTATTGGAACGCCTTGAAAAGTTCTTCCGTTTTGATTTTTTCATCGGCGGCGGTAACCTGGGCGACTGCCTCGGCGACCTGATTGTGGAGCTCTTTCAGGTCGCTGATCCACAGGTTGTCATTTTCGATCTGCTGAATCAGTCCCTCCATCTGTTGCTTCAGTTCTTTCAGAACCTTCTGTTTCGTCAGGCGCGCCTCGGCGGCATTGGCCTTGACTGCGGTTTCGAGTCTGTTGTTCATTTCTGTTCCCTTTCGGTTGTCTTCTGTCGGTGCGGTGTCCTTACCGCCCCGCCCACAGTGTATACAATGCCATGGTATTCGTTGATAGCCAGTAGTTTGTGAAAGAAACAGCGATAATAAATATGGGGTTATCTCGTTGATTTTGAGGTATTTGCATTTGCAATAAAAACAAGTGATGCTGCCGGGGGTGATGACAGTTTCACCTGACAGCATGGCAAAAGAGTTATGCAAGTATGGCAGAGCGATATCCGGGGAAATTATGCAGAAAAAATATTGGGGCATTGTTCGCATCGACCCGCTCATAAATTCGCCTTTGTTCGCGAAGTTGCGGGACGTGTTGCGCAAACGCGGGACCGGGTCGCATGCCCCTGATCGTCAGAAAAACTGTTCGCCGCCACAGAGGCTTTTGTGCGCGATTGACCAATGCATTTGGGCAGATCTCAAATATTTCCGATTGAAAAATCAAAATATCACCGATTAAAAGTTGAAAAAATCGCCGATCGTGGTATAGTTAGCTAAACATCCAGGAGGTGAACGCTCATGTACAAAAAAGAATACCGTCCACGTTTCGTTGATAAAATGGTTGAAGACTATTTGGAAACATTTGGTGCTGTCGTTATTGAAGGACCGAAGTGGTGTGGCAAAACGTGGACATCTTCCATGCACAGTCGAAGTGAGTTTTTGCTAGGAGACCCATCCGGAAATTTTCAGAATAAACATTTGGCAGAAATTTCTCCAGCAACAGTATTAACTGGAGCAACGCCCCGTCTTCTTGATGAATGGCAATCTGTTCCAGGACTGTGGGATGCCGTTCGAGCGGAGGTTGATACTCGTAATGCCAAAGGACAATTCATTTTAACTGGTTCAGCAACGCCGCAACGCAAGGGGATTATGCACAGCGGTGCTGGCCGTATAGGCAGAATCAGAATGCGTCCTATGACTTTATTTGAAGCTGGGCACTCCTCCGGAATGTTTTCACTGCAAAAGATTTGTCAAGGAGAACTTGTTCCGGCCCTGACTGGTGAAGTTGAGTTGCCTAGTTTAGCTGCCCTGATTGTTCGTGGCGGATGGCCAGGCAACCAAACGTCATCTGAACGTAATGCTGGTCTTTTGGCCAAAGAATACATAAAAGCGGTGCTTGAGAACGATATCTATCAAATTGATGAAGTGAAACGCGATGCCCATAAAATCCATCTTCTTCTAAGATCGCTAGCCAGGAACGAAAGCACAACCGCCTCAAATCGGGTATTGAAGAACGACATTCATGAAATTGATGCAGAAAACATTGATGATGATTCAATTACTAATTATCTTGATGTGTGCTGCCGACTTTTTTTGACAGACAATCTTCCTCCTTTTTCTCCGGAAACCCGATCTTCAATCCGAATCAAACAATCGGAAAAACGTCTTCTGGCCGACCCATCGCTTGCCTGTGGTTTGCTGGCACTCTCGCCGCAAGGACTTATCCATGACCTGAATACCTTCGGTTTCCTTTTTGAGGCAATGTGTCTTAGAGATTTGAGAATTTATGCCAACAGCTTCGGTGCTGAATTGTATCATTATCAGGATTATCGGGATAATGAAATTGATGCTGTTATTGAACTTCCAGATAAATCATGGTGTGCCATAGAAATAAAACTTGGGGCGCATCAGATTGATTCTGCGGCACAGGGGCTGTTGAAGATAAATAAAAAAATCGAAGCAAATGGAGGTATTCCTGCTTCTGAATTGTGCGTCATATGCGGGTTAAGCAATGCTGCATATCAGAGACAGGATGGGGTATTTGTTGTGCCAATTACCGCATTGAGAAATTGACCCCTCAAAATGAGCAAAGCCCGGCAGGAATCGAACTCTCACGGGCTTCATTTTGCTCAGAAACTTCGACACTCACGACTTCGACAGAAAGTTCCGTGATTATGAATTTAATCCCATAACCGTGAGTTGGCCTGCAGAACCTCGTAGGAACGCCGGGCGATTTCTTTCGTCATATTGGACTGTAAAATTGTCGTAGAATGAAACTTTACTTGAAGCGAGTCAATGATTCCACAAGGAAATACAGAACCACATAAACGAATACACTGAATTATTCGAACAGAATTCAAAGCAGGTGGAACATGGGACATCGAATTTAAGGGAACAAGACCGATGATGGAGTTAATGGAGGTGACATGACAGACAGTATGAAAACGCATAACATGGAACAGCGAATAACAGCCATTCGCGCCCGGTTGAAGCGACTTTCTACTGAACAGGAAAAACTGGAACAGGAACTCCATGAATTGCTTCTTATTCGGCAACGAACGATTTCTTCTTGGAGCCCACCAGCGCGAACATCCGACCAATATCCTCCGGACAAGAAAATCCGAATATTCCGCAGTTTGTTTCGTGGTCGCGAGGATGTGTTTCCTCGACGTTTTGAGAGCATGAAGACCGGGAAAAGCGGTTATCAGCCGGTATGTACCAACGAGTGGCGACGCGGAATTTGTTCCAAGCCGAAAATCAAATGTTCTGAATGCCAATATCGAGAATGGGTTCCGGTTTCTGACGACATTATCGAAAAGCATCTTCGTGGTTCCGATGAACGAGGTCATGATTTTACCATCGGTGTCTACCCTATGCTGGAAGACGAGACCTGCTTTTTTCTCGCAGTTGATTTCGACAAGCAGAATTTTCGTGAGGATGTACAGGCATTTCTTCTCTCTTGCCGACGGTTCAACATTCCCGCCGCCTTGGAAAGATCCCGTTCCGGAAATGGTGCACACGTCTGGATTTTCTTCACTTCGCCAATTCCCGCCCGTACAGCTCGCCGCCTGGGCTGCTTTCTCTTGACGGAAACCATGGAGAGCCGTCCTGAACTTGGATTTGAATCCTATGACAGATTTTTTCCCAATCAGGACACGATGCCGCAGGGAGGTTTGGGCAATTTGATAGCTCTGCCGCTTCAGGCAAAACCACGCCAGCGCGGGAACAGTGTTTTTCTGGATGATGCGATGACCCCCTATCCGGATCAATGGAAGTTTCTTGCCGGAATACGCAAGATGCAACCGGCAGAAGTGGAAACTCTTGCCGCACAAGCTGTGGAAAGTGGACGTGTTACCGCAGTCAAAATGCCGATATTGGAAGAAGACGAGGTTCCATGGGAACAGCCTCCATCTCGCAGGCGAAAAGAAAAAGATCTCGCCGTCGGCCTGACGAAACCACTGGAGATTGTCATAGAAAACGAGATATATTTCACGAAAGCCCAGCTTACGCCGAAATTGCAGACAGCTCTTTTACGGCTTGCTGCATTCCAGAATCCGGAATTTTACCATGCTCAAGCAATGCATATGCCGACTTACGATAAACCTCGTATTATTTGTTGTGCGGAAGATTTTCCGAATTACATAGGTCTGCCGCGCGGCAGTGCCGACGATATCGTTACGCTTCTGGTCGAAAATAAAATACGTTATACCGTATCCGATAAACGAAATCGTGGAAAGCCGCAGAAGTTTGCATTTCAGGGGAAACTCCGTCCGGAACAGGAAAAGGCGGCGATAGCGTTGTTGAAAAATGATCTGGGAGTACTGTCGGCATCTACCGCATTCGGCAAGACAGTGGTCGCGATATACCTGCTTGCAAAACGAGCTACGAACACACTTATTCTTGTCCATCGGGTACAATTACTGAACCAATGGAAGAGCCGCCTGGAAAACTTTCTTGGGATTCCGCCATCGGAAATCGGAATAATCGGTTCCGGCAAAAGAAAACCGACAGGTATCATTGATGTTGCCTCAATTCAGAGTTTGGTGAAGAAAGGAGTCGTCGATGATATTGTCGGCAACTATGGCATGGTGATTGCGGATGAGTGTCATCATCTGAGTGCTTTCTCCTTTGAATCGGTGATTCGCCAGTGCAAATGCCAATATGTATTGGGACTTTCTGCAACACTCACCCGGAAGGATGGTCATCATCCGATCATTTTCATGCAATGCGGACCAGTCCGCTACCGGGTCAACGACAAGCAGCAGGCACTTGAGCGACCATTTGATCATCGGGTCATTATCAGGCCCACGGAACTCACCCTGCCTCCGGAACAGCAGGAAAAGATCACGATTCATACCATTTACGATTTGCTTATTCATGATGATGCAAGAAACCGGATGATTGTGGAAGATGTCCGGGCAGCTTTGTTACACGGTCGCAATCCTGTGGTGATTACGGAACGAAAAGAACATTTGTTCTGGCTGGAGAATGCTTTTGCCGATGTGAAACCGCTGTTTGTAATGCGCGGAGGAATGCGCCGTAAGGAGTTGACATCAATTCTGCAGGCCTTCTCCGCAGTCCCGGAGGGCACTCCCCGGCTGTTGCTCGCAACAGGAAAATTCCTCGGAGAAGGCTTTGATGATCCTCGTTTGGACACACTGTTTCTTACCATGCCCATTTCCTGGAAGGGAACCCTCGCACAATATGCCGGACGGCTTCACCGTTTGTACGACCGGAAGACCGAGGTTATCATCTATGATTACGCGGATCTGAAAATCACGATGACGATGCGGATGTTTGAACGCCGGGTCGCCGGATACCGCGCAATTGGTTACCGTATAACGGATGACAATGCTCAATATCTATTTCCTGAATGAGTCATTCGCATGGAGTATTGTTGGCTGTTTAGGTTCTCTGCCTGTGACAGCACAACAAAATCCGCCGGATTTTGGGCATCCGATTCGGAATATGAGCAAGGGCCTGCCGGAGAGCAAAAAAACATCCGAATTCACTTTATCAACCAGGGTTGCAGTTGAATATGAGTATTTGGGGCGTGAAGCTTCTTTGAAAAAATCCCCGATCGGTAAGATTTCGTTTGACAAAAGCTGAAATCACGCTATATTTATACCGAGCGGTAAGAAATTATAAGTTGGAGATAAAATGGCAAAAACAGAATTACAAACCTGCGAAGCAATCGGGGCGCTGATACGGAAACTGCGTAAAGAACAAGGGGTCACGCAGGCGCAACTTGCCGGATTGGCAAATACCGGAATCCGATTTATCGGCGATTTGGAAAACGGCAAAGAAACATGTCATATTGGAAAGCTTCTCCAAGTACTCTCGGCTCTCGGAGTCGGAATGTACATTTACAGTCCCTATGACAAGGAGTAATAGCCGATGCAGCAGGATGTACTCAATGTATTTCTGAATGAATCGCAGGTTGGAACATTGCTGCAGGAAAACGGAGCACTTTCGTTCAAGTATGCGCCGGAATATCTGCAAAACAAAGAAGCCTATCCGCTTTCTCAGAACCTTCCGCTGACGGATGGAATATTCCATGATCCGGTGGTTGAGAACTTCTTTTCCAATCTTCTGCCAGATGAACGTATCCGGACGACTGTTGCAATGATTTTGCGAGTGTCCCCCGAAAACACATTTGGACTGTTAAAACATATTGGAGCAGACTGTGCCGGTGCGGTATCTTTTTATCCCCCCGGACAAACACCGCAATCGGCAAGAGCCCCAGTATACCGGGAACTTTCGGACGCTGAAGCATGTCATATTCTTGATAATTTAGGCCAGCGTCCACTGGATGCGGGTGATGAGGGAGTTCGCATTTCCGGAGCTGGTTCCCAGGAAAAACTGGTTGCCTGTTTCCGGAATGGGAAAATTGCACTGCCTCTTTATGGGACGCCGTCAACTCATATTATCAAACCTGCGATTCCCTATTTCCCGGACAGCGTATTCAATGAATATTTCTGCATGCGACTGGCAAAAGAAGTCGGACTGTCTGCTTCGGAATGTGACATTCTCTTTCTGAACGATGAATGTTTTTATGTTGTAAAACGGTTTGACCGTAAGGAAGAGGATGGTTTTACCATGCGCCTGCACCAGGAGGATTTTTGTCAGATCCTGAATGTACCGCCGAAACTGAAATATCAGGAGGACGGCGGTCCAGGCATTGAGGATTGCATACAGAGAATGAATGAGATGCATCTGTCTGCTGTTGACAGACTTAGCTTTATCAGACTGGTCATTTTCAATTTTCTGATTGGAAACTGTGATGCCCATGCCAAAAATTATGCGATTCTTTACCATGGGAACAAACCGTCTTTTGCTCCGGCGTATGATCTTTTATCAACAGTCATATATGAGAGCATGTCTCGACGGCTTGCAATGAATATTGGGGGAGAATCAAGAAGCGGGATGCTTCATAAAGAACATTTTGAGCAGATGGCCAAAGACTGCGGTTTTCATCCGAAGCTGATTTTGACGGAACTTTTAGATATGGCCAGCTTGCTTCCTGCAAAAGCGCAGAATCTCACGGACGAACTGAATGAGGTTCATGCCAGTCATGTTTATGGGCGTATTATGTGGGAAATCGGACGGCTTTGCCGACAAATAAAAAATTGATGACCATACCGGAATTTGCGAAAACTGAATGCATGGGACTCAATATGACGCAGGTCAAATTTCGCGTTGAATAAGAAATGATTGAAATAAATGCTGTAAAACATCCAGGTCTTCATCGCTATGCACGAGAACTGTGTCAATATCCGGAACTGACGAAGGAGCAATATCATGCCGTCATTTCTGACTTGAAACAGCCGGAGAAAAACGACGTGTACCAGGCCGCAAGGGAAAAACTGATCTGCTCTCACCTTGGGATGGTGCTGACAATGGCAGTCAACACCATCCATCGTTATTACGGGCTTTCAATGGAGGATTTTGTCGGCATCGGCAATCTGATGCTTGTCAAATACTTCGATCATTTTGATCCTGACAAGGGATTTCGGTTCTCCTCGTACGTGAAAAAGGTCATCGTCCGGTCCGAATATGCCAGTGTGAAGTCACACATCACCTGGGAACGTGACGAGGATGTAGACCCGGATTCCATCGGGATCGTCCGCAGCAATGCCAGTGGCTATCTGAAACAACGGATGGAACGGGCGCTTATGACCCTGTCAAATGATGAACTCCGCATTATAAGAATGCTCTTCTACTCTGCCAACGGTTACGATTATGCAGCGACAGCACGGACTCTTCATCGAACAAAACGTGGATTGCGCAAAACGTTGGAAAGCATCTATGAAAAACTTCGTCCGCAGTTGAGCGATCTGCGATGCGGCGGCGATAGAGTGTACATAACATCAAAAGGCGGCGACCATGAACATTGGACATCTTGAACTCACCATTCCGCAACGGCACTTGATGGAAATATTTGCAAAAACGGACGTGAAGGGCGACTATGGAGATCAGTGTGTCCGGGCGTTGCTGACGTATGTGCGGGAACTGTTGAGCAGGCAAGGGCGTCATTCCAGGACACTGGACGCCCTTCTTGACGGGACACTGCCGCGACTGGATTTCGGCCGCTATTACCACATCGTGATGTGCAATGTCTATGACTGCAGTATTGATACTCCGGGAGTTTCGCCCGAAAGCTTGCCGTTGCAGGAGTACCGCAACTCGTTGCGGTACTGCTTTCCGAGGATATTTTACGATCTTTTCCCGGACCCGGTACGATACATCGCGCCGGAACGGAATCTGCTGGTGACATGGGAGATGGGATATGGCGAGAAGGTCAGGAATGAACTGGAAAATGTTTATGACGATGAACTGAGAGCCGTTTTAAGTGTCGTTTATGATTATATTCAGGTGTGCATATCGGGCTGTCTGATATCCTATCAGCAATTTTTGTCGCGCTGGACGTATTATCTGCTGACGCGGGAATGGCCGGACAAGGAGGCGTTTTATAAGGAGAAGTGGTCGCATGAAAAGGAGTTGCGCGAAGCATTCCAGAGAGCCAATGCACATCTGGCAAGGGAAAATCAGGAATACAGCGAGGCCTTGAATGAGCGCTTCATCACGGTTGCGGATGCCGCGCGGGCTGTGCTTCGGACTGTCTACGATCATGACAATGTGGACAGAGAAGCCGACGCCTGGCGGAAACGTGTCGCCGAAAGCGGTGTTGAACTTGGCGAGGCTGTTACCGGGCGGCAAAGAAGAAAATTCTATCCGGTCCCGAAGATTATCAGGGCTTTTCAGGAGACCAATCGGGAAACAGTGACGGATATCCAGATCGCAGACGCGATCAATGCCAGGGCAATTCCGAAAGACAAACTGCCGCTCTAACTCGGAGAAAAGTCGGAGAACAAAACTTTTTTCAATTATTTTTCGGTGTTCATTTCAAGCTCGTGGGAGTCAACCTCACGAGCTTTTTTCATGCTCAGCAGAATGAAACAGACCCGGAAAAAGCCGGAGATGCCGCTATCTCCCGGCAGGAAGATATAAAACGCATCCCCGAAAACAAACTCTTGGAAAGGAGAATCCGGCATGGAAACGGACAAGTTCGTACAAAGCAAAGTCATCCAGATGCCTATTGATGAACTCAAGATGGCACAGCCGTTTTGCGAGGTCTTCGAGATCAGGGAAACGGACCTAAGGCAGGTAATGGATGCAATCAGAAAGAACGGGTTTGATACTCTTTACCCGATTGTTGTCTGGGAAGGGCATGACAATGTTGTTGTGGATGGACACACCCGCCTGATTGCGGCAAGACAGCTTGGTTATGCAACAGTTCCTGTTGTGTCTCGTTCTTTTAGTGACGAAGAAGCTGCGCTTCAACATACAATTACAGCACAGAGAGTCCGTCGCTCATTGTCGCAGGCGGAGTTGATGAAGTGCGTTACGATGCTGCGCGAAAAGATTGCAGCCGGAAAGAGAGAGCGGAGTGTCAAAGGTTTGACACCGGTTCCTCAAGGACGCAGCACGCAGGTGATTGCCGACGCAGTCGGATCAACACGAGGGACTGTGGACAAAATCGAACGGATCACGCGGCATGGGGATCCCAAACTGATTGATGCGGTGAGGAAGGAAGAACTTTCCATTAATCAGGCACATGAAATTGTCAAATTGGACGACCGCCGGAAAAAGGGTCTTGAGCAGGCCGAAAAAATAATGAAAAACAACACGGCCGGACATCTGGACCGTTTCTTTCTTTACCGGAATTTTTCCCGAAAAATCTCGAATTTATGAAGAGTTTTTGAAAACATACCACGATCCGTTCCGTGAATGTGAGATGCACAAGTTCGACTGGGGAGATCTTCGAGTGGAGCTAATACGCGGGCTGGATCGCGACCTGATCTGCCGTCTAGGTAAAACCGGTGAAGCTGACCGCGCAATAGAATATTCAGCATCCCAAACGGATCTTGATGAAAATCTGGACTATTATTATGAGGAACATCATAAAGAGTGGGATACTCGTCATCCGTGAGCATAACGTTGCGTGATGGAAAGACTTTCGCAGTTCCAGCGACAACACCGGGATAACTGGTTAATACGCCTATGGAAGAACATTGTTCGAAATCAGTCACGAACGTGGCTGATATTCCGCCTCATATGAGGTTTCAAATCGTGGGCTATATGCAAATCGTTGCCGGCCCGTCCCAAGGGTCATATTCCGGACTATGACGCGCCAGAACGCATGGAACGTTAATTTGGGGCATATGTGTCCGGAAGACTGCCCCCTTGCTCCATTTTACCGCTTCGCATGCAAGACAGTCACGAAAAGAAGATAGCTTGCATCCCGAAGGAGTTGTTCCAAAGCACCGCACTCTCATACCAGGTGAACCGCCGGCCTACTGTTCCTGATGCAAGAAATGGCTGCCAGCGAAATGGCTTCCCAAAGATGAACGCGGCAAACGGGCGGAGCAATGGTTTGAATGTGAGCCTTGCGGATGCCGGGAGCTGACGCTCCGCTATCTGTCCTCCTGAGCCGCCACATTGCGAAGGCTGCGACACACGTAAATCGACACACCGATTCGCACTAGCAGGTCTGGCGTATTCCCTGGAAGCTGAAATCGAAATAGAAACTAAACCCATGAAAGGAACAAGCATGACAACGGAACTCATCAAAACAACCGGAATCACTCTGAACGGAGACAAAATCACCGCAGTCAATGCCCGTGATCTGTGGAAATTCCTGGAATCCAAGCAGGAGTTTGCGAACTGGATTAAAGACAGGGTGGAAAAATACCGTTTTGTGGAGGGCAAAGACTTTTTGATAAATTTCTCAAAAAGTCTTGGTCGCCCCTCAAAAGAATACTTCATCAGCCTCGACATGGCCAAAGAACTTGCCATGGTGGAAAACAACGAACACGGCCGCCAGGCAAGGCAATATTTCATCGAAGTGGAGAAACGCTTCCGGCATGCCGGGAATCTTGTGGAAGCCATCCGCGCCGCTCTTACGCCGATTATCCGCGAAAATGAACAGTACCGCGCACGTCTGGAACTGGCCCGGAACTTTCTGACCAACGGCAACCCCGGCGATCTCAACCGCGCCGGATTGCCGAAAAACAAGTTCCGTCGCGGCTGTTACGTCGCACGGAACGGGCGCGACATCTCGCTTCTGATGGAAAATCCGACTCTGCCGGGACTGTTCGAGGAAATCCCTGTTAATCTCATGAACGGTCACTTCGGAGCCCTGCCGGAACCGGAGGCGTGAAGCAGCGCTGACGCAAGTCTTTTTTCGATGATCACGGAAGCCCTTCACGCGGCGGTAACCGTGATCCCTTTTTTACAAACATCAATGAGGAGTTCAATGAATCATTACACAACACATCAGTTTCATAAAATGGCTGACGAAACGTATTTCGTCAACAAATATCAGGGAGGATCCCATGATCGATGCAAATGAAATCATCCGCGCACTGAAACTCTGGTTTCAGCCGGGAGATGTGTTCGAAGTACGTGTGCTGGATGCGATCAGCGCCGACTGGATGCGGCCGCACACGGAATCAGGATACTTCGATTACGAGCACATTGCCGAAGTAGCCAACGCCATTGGGAAACTCCGTGCCTATCGCGGAGCCTATGCGACAGTCAATCCGGTCAAACCGGAGTTGCTGGCCCGCGCCTGGAACCGGATTCGCCCGGTTCTCAAAGAACCGACGACCGCCGATTCGGAAGTCCTTGCCCGACGCTGGCTCCTGATCGACTGCGATCCCAAACGCGCCTCCGGCGTTTCCAGTACCAAGGCCGAACATGAATCCGCACTGGTCAAGGCTCGCAAGATCCGCAGTGACCTCTTCTCGCTTGGCTGGCCAGATCCCATCATGACCGATTCCGGCAACGGTGCGCAGCTCATGTACCGGATCGACCTCCCGGCAACAGACGGCGGTCTCGTCCAAAAATGCACCAACGCGTTTGCACGGGCTTCGGATGACGCTGTTTCCATTGACACATCAGTTCACAACCCGGCCCGGATCTGGCGCATTCCCGGGACGATGAACTGCAAGGGCGACTCAATTCCCGAACGTCCACACCGCATGGCAAAACTCCAGGAAGCGCCCGATAATCTTCTGGCGGTTTCAGAGGCGCAACTGCTGGATGTCGCCGCATGGGATGATACGGATTCCGGATATTTGGGAAATACCGCCGTCACATCAGATTTCAAGCTTGACTCCTGGATCGCGCAGTACTGCCCCGAGCTTGGTTCTCCGCAGCCGTGGAAGGGCGGACGCAAATGGATCTTCCCCGTCTGCCCGTTCAATGAGGCGCACACCAACAAGTCCGCCGTTCTGATTCAGGAACCGTCCGGGGCGGTGGCATTCAAATGCCATCACAACGGCTGTTCGGGCAACGACTGGCGCGCATTGCGTGAACTTCGCGAACCCGGATGCTGCGAACGGCATGAAAGCACACTCCCGGACGTGGACATTTCCGGCATTCTCTCCCAGAAGCCGAAAAATATTCCGTTTGTTGAAATCGCGGAGCCCGTAGAAAGTTCCGAACCGTCGTGGCGCAAATTGGGGGACGGCGATGTGCTGAAAGCAATCGACGGAACGCTGTTCGGGCGTCTGTGCCGCTACTTCTGCAGTGTGTCAGAACCCGCGCTCCCAATTGCAGTCGGCATTGCGAAATCTCTGACACTGTGCGGCGCGGCCTTGAGCCGTCCGCGCTCGGCGTCGCCCTCGGCAATGGCAAAAATGAGAGCACAAGGGAACATCGCCGGACAGATCGGAATCGGTCCGCTGCTCGGTCTCAATATGATCGACACGGGCGGGGGACAGATTCCCAACTTCTATTCCATTCTGGTCGCGCCGTCGTCCAGCGGAAAGGATATCGGAGGTCTTCTCGAGCAGCTCGCCGCCCGACATGAGTGGTACATCGGCGATGCCGGGTCCGCAGAAGGACTTGCGGATGCGTTCATCAAACTGCCGAATGGAATCCTTTCCATTTCGGAGCTGCAGCCGTGGCTTGACGTAAAATGCTGGCAGCACAATGCCGTTCCGTTTCTCACGAAAGCCTTCAACAAGGGATTCTTCAAGAGTTCGTTCTCTTCCCGCAACGGACACGGGAATATTCGTGCGGCGGATTACTGCTACCCGAATATCCTCGCGTGCGTCCAGCCGGATGTGCTTCGAAAAATAGCCGACAAGTCTGATCTTGAAAACGGTTTCCTCGGCCGGTTTCTGTTTGCCCGGATGGTTCACGTCCTCTGTCAGCCGAATTGCTTCGATCTGCAGAAGACTATTGACGAAATGTCCCTGCTGCTGGAAGCGTTCAAACGCAAGGAAGGCATCATCCACATTGAGAAAGGCTATTCTGCCAGCCTCGGAAAGATGTTCAGCGAAAAAGCCCCGGAGGAAATTGATTTTACCTGGAAACGGCTCATCAATGAATACTACCCCCGGTTCGCCTTTCTATTGTCGCTTACCGATGATCCGGCAACGCAACGCTGCGAGACGGAACTGAAAAACATCGACTGGGAACGCGCGGAACAGCTCGTTCTATGGTTCTTCGCCAACGCGGAACGACTTCTGCTGAATATCGAAGACCGGAACGTGGACTCACGAATCCGGGCAAGGGAAACCCTGCTGGAGAAAGTCTGCAGGAAAATTCAACGCCTTGACCGGGGAAACGGGGTTACGATCCGGGATATCTCCGTTTCAGGCATACGGAACAGCAACGCAAAAGAACGTCGCGATGCGATTTCCGAACTCATTGACAGGGGAATTGTAGTCCCTCTCGGTGATGGCAGATACCGGATTGATCATTGCCCCCCGGAATGGTCGGACAATTAAATGTCCAACATCCCGGAAAAACGTCCAACATCCCCCGAAATCGTCCAACATGTTGGACGGTTGGACGCATGTTGGACGCCTCGGTGTCCAACATCTAACTTCTACAATTTACACTCAAAAAATAATATTTACATATATGTTTGACGGTTTGACAGCTGTAGGGGGAGATGATGGTAAAATGGCGGAAATACCGGGAATATGGGAAATCGCGTCCAACACGTCAAACTGTCAAACATGGAAAGTGTTTTGCGGACGATTCCCCGACACACAAAACCAACTGACTTGAGGAGAAAGTATGAAAAATAACGAAGTTCTGCGGTATCCGCTCGCGGATATCGGTCCCGAATCACCCGTAATGACCGTGCGTCTGCACAGAACACCGTCAGGATATTGGAGATTCGATGTGAGATACAATCACCAAATCGACATTGCTGACCGGCTGTTCAATTCTCTTGCCGAACACGCCGGACTTGAGGAAAAGGTTATGAGTCTGTTCAACAGGATTCCCCGGAAAGGACGCTGTTACCCATGTCTGTGTGGCTGTTCCGCTCTCTTTTGCAGCGGACAGCACTTTCCGAACCGGGAATCGGTCGTAAATCTCATTGAGAACGCCTATCTTCCCTGCTGGCGCTACGCCGTCGACAAAATCATGGAGAACTACACGTCCGGCGATTCATGGCTGCATGCCGTGCGGAAAACGGAAAGACAGTATTGGTCGGTGGTGAATCGAACCGCTCCGACCGAAAAGTGACGGGAAAGTGACGGGGAAAATCCGTCACTTATTTTAAGGACATTTCCAGCCTCATAGAAGCACAGAAAGTTCGAGGGGTCGAAAATGAGGCGGCGAGGCTTATGTACATTCCAGAGTCAACGGTTCCCCCCTTGAAAGGGATTTTTCGAGGGCGCGCGGAAGGAGTCGGCGTTATAAGCAGACTTGCTTGCCGGTGATAAAATTTTTATGCTCGTTGATTCTCAACGACTTGCGATTCACTCCGACAGCGCGCCGACACGCCCACGGACAGCCCCCTTACGCGCGCGACAGGACGTTCGCCGGGGCTGTATAGCGGGTCGGAATCGAACGCGACAGCGGGGCTGTGTCGGGCATCAGTCCGGCAGTAAAAACGTGTCGTAATTTTCCGGGGTTAGAATTTCACTTATTGCGTCAGGATAAGCGTTGCGGAATGACAATGGAATTTTTGCTTTTGATGTAGAATTTATTTTGATTTCCCATGCCCTCAGCGCATCGGAAGTTTTCTCCAGATAATCAATTTCCTTGCTCTGAGGCGCAGCGGTGCGCCAGAAAAAACGTTGAGGTTGAAATGGCTGATTCAACGTGTTTTTAAGCCGCTCCAGGATCAAATAGTTTTCCCACATTCCGCCTTTGTCAGTTCGTGAGTCTATTCTGCAAAAATTCCCCATAACCGCATTGCGGACTCCGAGGTCGTAAAAATAAATTTTTCTGCCTTTTTTAATTTCGTTGCGCATGTTTCCGCTGAAAGCCGGAAGAGAAAAAACAACATAGTTTTTTTCCAGGAGGTCAATGTAGTTTTCAACTGTTTTTCTATCAGTACCGGTTAAACCGGAAAGTTCGTTTAGGCTGACTTCAGAACCTATTTGCATGGCAAGAGCTTTGACTAGATTGTCGAGAATCTTTGTTTTTTTCAGCCCTTCCAACGCATAGATATCTTTAAAGAGATAGCTGTTGACCAATTCACTTAACAATCGTTCCGAATCTTCCGGATGAGTTACGATATCCGGATACGCACCATAAAGGAGTCTTTGCTCAAGGGCCTGCTTTTCGTTCAAAAGACCATCATGTTCAGTCAGCTCATGAAAAGAAAATGGCAAAAGGCGATATTCAAATTTTCTTCCTGTCAAAGGCTCTGATGTTTTGTCAGCCAGTTCAAAAGAAGATGACCCAGATGCAATTACTTGAATTTCAGGCAATCCATCGATAAGCAGTTTCAATGCGAGTCCGACATTCGAAACTCGTTGCGCTTCATCCAGAACAAGAATTTTTTTCCTGCCGAGAATCAGCTTCCAACGAGCGACGGTTACTCGTTCAAGTTCGTCACGAGTATCCGGGCTGTCTCCATTCAGCCAGAGGACATCATTTGACCATTCTTCGGTAATGTGCCGCAGCATGGTTGTTTTTCCACACTGCCGCGGGCCATACACGATTATCGCCTTGCCGGAAAAAAGACGTGCTTTGATGTCAGACTCCAAATGGCGAGCAATATAAGTCATGTGTTGACAACTCCATTTTAACGCATGTTTTTTTGGATTTAATTCCTAAAATAACGTGATTTTAGAAAAATTCAAGCATGAAACACAGGGAAAAAAGAGTTTGTTCCACAAAAAATAAAGTTTTAAAGAACTTTAATTGCAAACAACTAACAGAAAGGACAGAAAAAGATGCAAATCATCAACATGAAATTCTCGGAGATCCATCCGTATGAGAAGAACCCGCGCTTCAACGACGGCGCGGTGGAGGCGGTTGCCAACTCAATTAAGGAGTTCGGTTTCCAGCAGCCGATTGTCGTGGACAAGGATCTCGTCGTGGTTGTCGGCCACACCCGCCTGAAAGCGGCGGAACAGCTCGGTCTCACGGAAGTTCCGGTGGTGATCGCGGAAAACCTCACGCCGGAACAGGTGCAGGCGTATCGAATCGCGGACAACAAGACCGGCGAGATCGCGGAGTGGAACTACGACCTTCTGCCGATCGAACTGCGCGATTTGCAGGAAAGGGATTTTGACCTGTCGCTCCTCGGCTTCGACACCGACGAGCTTGACCGTCTGCTGAACGGAAGTTCCGAAGAAAAAAGGCGATGCAGGACGATTCATTGCAGGAGGTGGCGGAATAAGCTGGCCACCGGAGGAGGAAAACTTTCGTGCTCTGCACGAGCAGCGTCTCGCCGCTAGACCGCGACAAGGACTGAGGCCTTTACCAGAGAAAAATGCCGGCGCATTTTCCGTATTTTTGTATGGCATTCCAGATCAGTTGATTAACTCGAACACTCCCGACGGGCGACACTTTTACGGACGCGCGGCGTTTCCTTCTCCTTGATCCCGCGGAAGAAGGCAAGCTGAGGTCTGTTCCTCGTCTTGAAGCCATTTGATTCCAGAGTTCAACTTCTGTTATTCGTTGTGTATGATGTGGAAAGTTCAACAGACAAAAACATAAATTAATCTACATTTGTAAATTATAACTCTTGACAAAATGCCTTATTCGGATTATAATGAATAAAGAGAAACAGAGAACGAAAGGAATCCCGTCATGCCGAATCTCATTGTAAGTGACAGTGAACTTGAACTCCTGCAGGAGCTTTGGCAGGAATCGCCTCTGAGCGGGCCGGAACTCATTGCCCGTACACTGGCACATACTGCTTGGGATGAAAGCACCGCCAAAACCCTGCTGACACGTCTTGTAACGAAGGGCGTGATTTCCCGTAAAGGGAAACGGAGATCCTACCTGTATTCGCCTCTGCTCACAAAAAATGACTATCAGCGGGAAGCTGCCGCCCATCTGGCCGCACAAGCATTTAACAACAGTGCCGCAGAGCTGGTCACTTTTTTCGTGCGGCAGAGGAAATTCTCCGCTTCTGATCTTGCCGAATTGCGGAAAATGCTTGAGGAGTTCGACGTTGATGAATGAAATCTGGATCATCTGCATGAATCTCTTTCTGCGTGGTCTGGCGGTATTTATCGTTATTTTGCTGCTGGAACGGGGATTTCGGCTGAGCCTTGCGGGGCGGAAAGCGGTCGTCGGATGGTATCTGATCTTTCTGATTCTCATCCTTCCAGTGGAAATGTTTCAGCCGCTGTTATCGGAAATCTTACCGGAGATTTCCATTTCTCCTGCAGCGGTACTTCACCAAAACCTTCCGAAAATATCCTCTGTTCCGGCAGTCATTTCTCCATCACCTGCGACGTCCGGTCTTTCCGCCGGGGACATGCCGCGGCAGCAGATGGAATTTTGTATTATTGTGCAGGGAAATCATCTGCCGGGAACGGGTGTTTCCCTTCTTTTATTCATCGGCATCATCCTGTTTGCGACGCGTCTGTTCCGGATCATCCGGGGACAAAAGCACTTTCCCGGAGAGGAGGTGAGGGATCCGCGTCTGCTCCGCCTCTGGACAGAAGCGCGGCAGCACTTTCGGTTCCGGCGGACAGTCACATTTCGCGACAATTCCAGATTTTGTCAGATGCCGTTCAGCACTGGGATTATCCGTCCGTGCGTCTTCTTCCCGGCGGAACGGGCGCCGGAACTTTCCGACCGCGCAATCATCATGCTGCTCTTACATGAACTTTCCCATATCCGTCGTTTCGATCCATGCAAACATCTGTTTTTCTATTTGCTGGAATCATTTTACTGGTTTGATCCGGGCATTCGTCTCAGTCGCCGCCGTCTGATCGAGTGCTGGGAATGTGATTGTGATGAACGTGTTTCACATCTTCCGGGATTCTCTTCCAGAGACCGGAAGGAATATGCACAGCAGCTGATTGCATTCTCCGCTGTTTACAGAGAAATATTTCCCGCGGGAACCAGACTGAGTTCTTCCGCACAAAAACTGAAACAACGAATCAAGGAGTTGACGATGAAACGTTCTCACCGGATTTTTCGTCTCATTCTTTTGATGGCAATCGCAGGAGCCGCACTGGCTGCGGGATGCCTCGGGGGGACTTCGGCTCCTTCCGCGCCGAAATCTGCTATCGACATTGTTCTGCTTGAAAAGCCTGAGTGTAATCTGCATTTTGAAATCGTTCCAATTCTTACATCGGACAAGCTGGAAAAGGAGCAGCTTTCCATGGCGATGCGTATTACCGTCGACGGAAAAATTATGAAGGAATCAATAGAAGGGTCTGATTTTTTCATGACTTTATTCCGCAATTACAAGCAGGAGGAAATCGAATTATCCATACAGCCGGAACACTTTCCGCTTGTGGAGTGTGGCGGCGGTATTGTCATGATGAGCCGTATCTCCCGCAATGAAAAAGGACTCATCGACTGGGATGTGTGGTTTTCCTTTCAACAACTTGAAAAACATGGAAACCGTGTCCGGCAGTCCGTTTACATCACGGAACAACGAGTGAAGGATCTGGTTCCGGGCAGACGCTTTTCCCTGCCGATGACGCCATCCCGCCCCAGGATTGTCGGACGCGCATACCGGAAACCGCAGGTTCAGCTTCCGCTCAAACCGTATCGACCGAGACCAGGAAGGACCTTTCCGAAAGGAACATGCGATGAACTGGCATTCCGCGTTACTTCACATGGAAAACACGGGATGGAAAAGTATGATCTTCATGTCATGCTTTTCCATGAGGGGCAGATTTTCGCGGCAACGACCATTCCGCTCGGGACGGGGAGCAGATACGGTTATTTTTCAACCGATCCCAGCGGTTTTATTGAGATAAAACAGGGAAGTGACTGTTTCCGACGTCATAATGAGTCGGCATTGCCACTCAAATTCTACCTTACTGCAACAGGTTCTGCAATTCCGGCAGACTCTGAACATGTCAACCTGAAAGTGGACTGGGGGTGGGCTTGGTCGCATTCTGTTATGCTTGACCGAAGCCGCTGTCCGAAAGCATATTATGAAAATGATCCGGAACTCTCGAAACTTGATAAATTTCCTGTGACTCTTGGCGGTGGAGGCGGAATCACTCCGCAAGAATATCCGAATCTTGAACTCGGAAAAACGGTCCGTCTTTCCGAGATCAAGCCGCAGCCTCTTGATCGCTATTTCCCGGAAGAGTGAATTTACAGGTGTTTTGAGTTGTTTCCAAACTAAAGTTTTCCTGAAACTGGTTCGATGAGAAGTATTATACAACGGAGAAAAT
>OIWS01000803.1_pt1 | contig 36118 bp, 33 predicted proteins | sample 1587611 | NCBI WGS metagenome assembly OIWS01 (sample SAMEA3888919, study PRJEB22519) | human gut metagenome | biome: human gut; feature: human-associated habitat; material: faeces | place: Denmark | collected 2010 | reverse complement strand
CCTGAAGGAACAGGTTTTACGGCGCGTGTGATAAAGGCTGTCGTTTTCGATTGCACGTTCGCTGAAGGCGTGACTGATGAGAAGTCCGGTGTCGGCCATGTAGCTTTTTTAAAGCTCGAATCTACACCTAAACGAGATTTTTCACACCGTGGGCATCGGCAAAAAGCATTGCAACCGGCCTGTGTCGGTTTGACAGAAAGTGCCCACGGGATCAGCATGACGGCCATCATTGACGAAAAGCGCCGACGGGCGCGGGAGAAAGCGGCATGGCGGAACAAAAGTATTTCGACTTTGAGATTTGCGGTTTAAAGCGCCGGCTTCCGTTTGTGAAGATTGCGGACGATTTGGCGCTCGCGAGTTTTGTCTGTCTTTCGGATACGGAGTTGGTCTCACGCGTGGCACCGGAACTCGTGAAGCGGTTGCCGCCCGTCGATATCCTCATGACGGCGGAAGCCAAAGGCATCATTCTTACGTATGAAATGAGCCGCCTCTTGGGACACAAAGAATTCGTCGTCGCGCGCAAGACGCGCAAGCCTTATATGGTGAACCCGATTTCGCACAAGGCGTGTTCAGTGACGACGCAAAAAGAACAAACCCTGTGGTTGGACGGCGTGGAAGCCGAGAAGATTCGAGGGAAGCGTGTGGCGTTGGTGGACGACGTGATCGCGACCGGGGAGTCGCTTGCGGCAATTGAGGCGCTTGCAAAGGCGGCAGGAGCCGAAATCGTGGCGTGGGCCGCCATTTTGGCGGAATTGGAAGCCGTCGACCGCAAGGACATCATCTACCTCAAGGAACATTTTGTGTTCCGTCCTAACCCGGACGGAACGTTTACGCCGCTCAAAAGTCTCAAAGATCGCCGGTAAACGGACGCTTCCCGCCGTGAGGCAAACAGCGATCGTTCACCGGTTCACGGTCGTCAAAGGGCGTCGGGCCACACTTCTCGGGCAATCTCTACGATGAGACGAATCTTGGCCCATTGATCCTCTTCTGTGAGGATGTTGCCTTCTTCCGTGGAAGAAAAGCCGCACTGTGGTGAGAGCGCCAACTGGTTGAGCGGAACGTATTTGGCCGCTTCGGCAATTCTGGCTTTGACGGCGTCTTTCTTTTCTAATTCAGGGAATTTCGATGTGACGAGTCCCAGAACGACCGTCTGATTCTTGATGAACCGCAAAGGCTCAAAGCCCCCCGAGCGATCAGAATCGTATTCAAGGAAGAAGCCGTCTACGTTGCAATGGGCAAAGAGAATTTCGGCAACGGGCTCGTAGCCGCCGGAACTGAACCAGGTGGAACGGAAGTTGCCGCGGCAGATGTGCATCGTCACCGTCATGTCGGCGGGTTTGGCGGCCAAAATCTTATTGAGGCATTCGACATAAAGTCGTCCCACGCGGTTGACGTCAATGCTGCGCGCTGCGTAGGCCGCGCGTTTTTCCGCAGAGCAGAATTCGCCCCAGCTCGTGTCGTCCAACTGCAGGTAGCGGCAGCCTCGGGCGTAGAACGCGAGCATGGCGTCAATCCAGCACTGCGCGATGTCGTCCATGAGAAGTGCTTCGTTGTCACGATAACGTTCGATCGGTGTGTAATCCGTGCAGCGCACGCAGCAGATCAGATGCAGCATGGACGGGGACGGAATCGTTTGTTTCACCGGAGCGCCGGCCGCGGCGTCTTTCAAAAAGTCAAACCCCGCAAGGAACGAATGATTTTCAGGGAAGGCGATTTTGTCCGCAATGACGACGGTTTCTGCGTTGGGCTGATGCCCTTTGAACTCTACGGACCACGACTCCGCCTTCACATGACGAAGCCCCGTGAGTTCCGCGAGGAAATCAAGATGCCACATGTGGCGTCGGAATTCGCCGTCGGTGACGGCGACGAGTCCAGCGGTTTTTTCTTTAGTAACGAGATCGCGGATGGCGTCGTTTTCGACGGCGGTAAGTGCCTCTCGGGACAGAGTGCCGGCGGCAAATTGAGCACGAGCTTCTTTAACGGCGGCAGGGCGCAGGAAACTGCCGACGATGTCGGCACGGTACGGCGGATTCACTTGGGACATGATGATCCTCACTCAAAAAATGGTTGAGGTCATTGTGCCAGGCTCAGGCGCGGGTGTCGTCGGTAATACCGCAACGACTGTCAATTTTTCGGAAAAATAGCGCGGTGGCCTGAAGCGAGTACGGCAGACCCTGTCCAAACGATGACGGCGGCGGCAAGGAAACCGGCTCCCGCCGTGACGCCGGCGAGCGCAAAGAGCCCCCCGAAAATCCAGGGACCGAGCCCTGCGATGAGATACCCTGTGCCTTGAGCCGCGGCAGAGAGTGCCAGCATCGCGCCGGAGTTCGGACTTTTTTCCGAAATGAAGATGAGGGCGACGCTGAACATTAATCCCTGGGGGACGCCCGCGAGGATACAACCCGCCCAGGCAGTGAAGCCTCCCGCAAGCCACCCGGCAATCCCGAAGAGAAAGAGAATCCCGAGGATCACAGCCGCCCGGCGAAGCGTCCTGCAGAGGCGGAGAAATTCCTTGGTGACGAGGCTGGCAAAGAACCCCGAAAGCAAAAAGAGGCCTGAAGCGGTACCGGCAGTGGCCGTGGTGAAGTCGCCGGTTTCCGTAAGAATCGTCGGCAGCCAGGCGCTTACTGTGTAGATGGTGAGGGACTGCAGTCCCATGGTGAGAATGACGGGCCAGGCGGCCGGTGTTGCCACGAGCCTCAGCGCTTCAGTGAGGCGTCCCTGTTGTCCGCCCGCGTTGCGGGCCGGTGCGGCCATGAGCCAAAGTATGAGTCCCAAACAGCCCAAGAGTCCCCAGAAGGCAAAGGTCGGTACGGGTGTCGTCGTGAGGGATGCCAAGGGGGATGCCGTGGCGGCACCGACGGCGCCCGAAAGACCGATGAAGGCGGTGAAGATGCCCATGGCGCGGTTCACGTCCTGCGGAAATGCGCTGCGGATGACGACGGGTATCGACACGTTGAGAAGCGCGATGCCGGCGCCGACGGCCGCTGTGCTGATAAAAAGAAGCGGAACGGCATTTACGGTGCGGCAGAGACTTCCTGCGGCGACGGCGGCAAGCGCTGCAGTGAGCACCGCTTGCAGACTTCCCAAGGTTTTGGTGAGAGGTTGCGCGGCAAAGGAAAAAAGGCCGAATGCCGCCACGGGAAGCGCATTGAGAAAACCGAACTCGATGTACGTGAGCGAAAACGACTGCATCACGGTGTCGGCCAACGGCCCCACCGCGGTGACGGGGCCCCGCATGACGAGGACGGCCGCGAAAACCGCAACCGCCGTGAGTAAGAAGGACTTCTTCACGTCAGGTCAGTACTGCGCGAACATCGCAGCGGCTTCCGCCGGATTCGACGTTACCGTGAGAATCAGCTGCAGGAGAATACGGGCTTTCTGCGGCGACAGGGTGCCCGCGGGAATGAAGCCCGCCTTCTGCCACTTTGCGAGGCCTTCGGTCACGCACCCGGCGTTGATGCGGGACGCACGTACGATGAGAACGCCTTTTTCCGCGGCATCAAAAAGCCAAGGGTCGGTGGATTCGTGAACGGAGCCGTTGCCGGTACCGGCGTGAATGAGCCCCTTGGCGCCTGCGGCGACGGCGGCACGAACGAGCACTCCGTCGTCATCGGCGTGACTCATGACGATGTCAACGCGCGGCAGCGCCTTTTTCGGGATGGAGAAAAGGGTGGCCGTCGTATGCTTTTTGACGGGCGTCTGCATGAAGTCGATCCGGGCGCCGGCAATGAGCCCGAGGCATCCGTAGTCAAAGCTGCCGAAAGCGTCACAGTTTGTGGGATGCTGTTTGGCGGCGGTGCGGGCGCTGTAGATGCGGTCGTTTAAGACGAGGAGCACGCCTTTACCCTTGGCGTCGGGGTGTACCGCAACGCGCACGGCATCGTAAAGATTGAAGGGGCCGTCGGCACTTAAGGCTGTTGCGGGGCGCATCGCTCCCGTAAAGACCACGGGTTTCTCAGTTTTTAAAACGAGATGCAGGAAAAACGCCGTTTCTTCCATGGTGTCCGTGCCGTGGGTGACGACAAAGCCCGTGACGTCGGGGTCGGCGGCGAGCGCCTCAATGCGTTCAGCCAAACGCACCCAGACGGAGGACGTCATGGAACTCGAATCAATGTTGCTTACCTGCTCAACCGAAATGCGGGCGACGGTGTTTAAAGCCGGAACAGCATCCACAAGGTCGCTCACTTTGACCTTGTCAATGGAGTAGCCTGTGACCTGTTGGGCGTTGGCGCCGGAACTTACAATCGTGCCGCCGGTGGCGAAAATGACGACTTTGGGCAAAGACTGCATGATTTTTCTCCGTTAATCGTTGATACCGCCCGGAATATAGGGTTTGACGCCCAAGGCTTCCGCCTTCTTGGTGAGGGCGACGAAAGCTTCCAAGGGGAGTTTCTCCGCGCGTTCCTGCGGGTTGACGCCCGCGGCCTTGATGTCGTCTTCGCTCATCAGAACCGACAAAGCGTTTCGAAGCGTCTTGCGGCGCTGGGCGAAGGCGTTGGCGACGACGGAAGAAAAAAGGGCAAAATCCACGGCCGGTACGTCTTCGGGCTTTTTGGGAATCATGCGCACGACGGAACTCACGACCTTCGGCGCCGGCGTAAAGGCGCCGGGCGGCACGTCAAAAAGCTTGTGCATCTTGTAGCGCCACTGCAGCATCACGGAAAGACGCCCGTAAGTTTTGGTACCGGGTTCGGCCGTCATGCGGTCCACGACTTCGCGCTGCAGCATGAAGTGCTGGTCAATGACGACGTCCGCGGCTTCCATCAGGTGAAACAAGAGGGGCGAAGAGATGTTGTAGGGGAGATTTCCCACGACGCGCAGGCGTTCATTGCCTGCGACTTTCTTCCAATCAAGCGTCAGCGCGTCGGCTTCGATGAGCGTCAGCTGTTGCTGTGTGAACTGGGTTTTCAACCACCCGGCCAAATCCCGGTCGATTTCGACGGCGCGCACGTGACCGGCTCCCGCAATCAGCTCTCGGGTCAACGCCGCCTGACCCGGGCCGATTTCTACGACGGCTTGTCCCGGTTCGGCATCCACGGCTTTGGCGATGCGTCCGATCCAGTATTCATCCTTTAAGAAGTTCTGACCGAAGCGTTTTCTCGCCTTATGGCCTTCCATCATCTGCATAGTCATTGGTTCCGATCTAAAAAATTTAAAGGCGTTGCGCGCGGTGCGCCATGCGGCGCGCGAGGTGCAGGGCTGCCGTCATGGAGCCCGCGTCGGCAATGCCCTTTCCGGCAATGTCCAGTGCCGTCCCGTGATCGACCGAGGTGCGGATCCAGGGAAGCCCCAGCGTCACGTTGACGCCGTGACCGAACCCTTCCCGTTTTAAGACGGGAAGTCCCTGGTCGTGGTACATGCAGAGGACGGCGTCGTACTGCCGTTCATGCTCCCGCACAAAAATCGTGTCCGCAGGCCACGGACCCGTGACGGACAGTCCTTTGGCTCTGGCGCGTTTTAAGGCGGGTTCAATCACGTCGATTTCTTCGCGCCCCATGTGTCCGGCTTCACCCGCGTGGGGGTTCAACCCCGTAACGGCGATTTTGGGATCCGAGAGCCCATAGTAGGTTTTGAGGGCGCGGTGAAGAATCGAGAGGGTTTCATCAAGGCGCTCGCCCGTAATGGCGGCGGAAAGCTCCTTGATGGGAAGGTGCGTCGTGACGAGCGGCACCTTGAGCGCATCGTCGGCTTCGCTTGAAACGAGCATCATGACGACGCGCTTTACCCGGCTGCGATCGGCAAAGAATTCCGTGTGCCCCGTAAAGTGAAGACCCGCGTCGCAGAGAATGCTTTTTTGCACGGGAGCGGTGGCCACAGCTGCAAAATCGCCGGCCAAGGCGCCGTCGCAACCCCGTTCCAGAAGTTTTACGACGTAGGCGCTGTTGCGGACGTCGAGCTGCCCCGGCACGGCCGGCACCGAAAGCGGCACGTCTTCAACGGCGACGTTTGCGGGAAGCGTCGGCAGCCCCAGTTTTTTGCGCGTTGCGTCCAAAAGCGCCCGGTCGCCCAGAAGGACGATCGGGTAATCGGCGGCAACCGCGGCTTTGAGAGCCACTTCCGGGCCGATGCCGGCGGGTTCGCCCGTCGTCACCGCAATCGGTTTTTCACGCATCACGACAAACCTCAGAGATTTTCACGACGAATTTCGACGTAGGCCTGATCGTGCAGTTCGCGCTGCCACGTCGCGACGGCTTCGGTAAGTTTCTTTTCGCGAAGTGCCTGCTGAGCCGCAAGGCGCGAGCGTTTGGCGTCCGCCTTTTGTTCGCGGCGTTCCACGACCTGAATGAGGTGGTAGCCGTACTGCGTGCGCACGGGGTCGGAAATTTCGCCGGGTTTCAGGCGCTTCATCACGTCTTCAAAAGCGGGCACCGTGTCCCCGGCCTGCAGCCAGCCCAAATCCCCGCCGCGCGTCGCGGAAGGATCGGCGGAATTGAGGCGGGCATAGGTCGCAAAGTCGCCTTCGCCCTTTTCAATCTTTGCCTTGATGTCGTTTAAGCGGCGGATCACCTGATCTTCGGGCATCAGATCCGAGACGAACATCAGGATGTGGCGCACGTGTGTTTGTTCCACCGGAGCCCCCGCCAGCTTGGCTTCAACGCCGTTGCGCTGTTCGGCAAGTTTCAGAATGTGCAGCGCGCCGTCCGTTTCCACTTCGGCAATGTAGCCGGGTTTGAGGTGATTCTTGATTGCCTGCCAGAAAACGGAAGGAAGACGCGTGGAATCACGCCATCCCAAGTCGCCCCCTTCAAGCGCGTCCGGCGCCTTGGAGTAAGCGGCGGCGAGTTTGCCGAAGTCTTCGCCTTTCTTGGCGCGATCCAAAAGGTCTTCGGCTGTGCGGCGGGCTTCGCGTTCCGTGGCGTCGTCTGCGTAGGGGAGCAGGATGTGTTCTACGCGGTATTCCGTGGTGTCGCTTCCGGTGAAGCCCGCTTGTTCCGCAAGATACGTGTCGACTTCACTTTCCGGAATGTTGATTTTCGAATCCACTTCGCGTTCCCGCAGGCGCTGCTGCGTGATTTCTTCGCGAATCTGACTGCGGAACTGGCTCCAGGCAACGCCTTCTTCCCGGAGACGATCCCGCAGTTCATCCGTGGTCATGCGGTTGTTGCGGGCGATCTGCTCGATGGAGGCCGTCACCATCTGCTCGTCAATGCGGATGCCGATTTCACGGGCCCGCTGCTGCATGGCCTTTTCCGTGATGAGGCGATCCAACACCTGAGCACGCAATTGCGGCATCGGGGGAAGCTCGATATTTTGGCGGCGCAGGTTGATCGCCACCTGATGCACGCGGTTCTGGAGTTCGAATTCCGTGATGACGTCGTTGTTGACGACGGCAATGATGCGGTCTAAGGGCACCACGGTTTCATTGGGTACCTGAGCGGCGTCCGTGGTCGGAGCAGTCTGGGCGTTGACGGTGCCCACGGCAAGAAGGGCCGCCGCGACGGCGCTGAATAATTTACTGGTAGTAGTCATAGGTTCCGTAGGCAGAAGGAAGGGGAGACTCGGACTGGTAGCCGCGGATGCTGCGCTGCAGCGTTTCCAAGGGGCTTGAGCCGACGCTTCCGAGGCCGGTGAGTTCGATCTGGAAGAAGAATGTCGTGTTGTACTTAAAGTTGTCGTCGGTGTCGCTGTCCTTGAGGTAGCGCTGTGCCACGAGGCGCGCCGTCCAACAGTCGGAGCGGTACTCGAACCCGGCGAGCGTATCGACGAAACGGTGCTTGTCGAGGGCGTAGTTTTCACGCGCGAGCACGTACCAGCGATCCGACAGCGGCCACTGCACCGAAAAGTCCAACTGGCGCACGTATTTGTCGGAATCGTAGGCGTAGCCGTACAGGCTGTTGTCCGGGCGAGTGAGTTGGTTATAGGTCGCGCGATTGTAACGGTAGTAAAGCCCCATGACGCTCATGGGTTTCGGCTGCCAGCGGATGCCGGCGTTCGCCTTTTCCCAAGACTTGCGGTCATAGGAGTACTGCGCGTAGGCATTGGCCGAGAGCGAGCGCGTGAGGCGCGTCGCCAGGTTCCCCATCAGGTCGCCGCGCTGATCGTTCATGTCGTGGCGATAACCGTCAAGCCCCACCCGCTTGTCGTTGAAGTAGTAGCGCTGTCCGATTTCGGCGCGCACCCATTCGATGCCGGTGTCCGAATCAATGAAACGCGTCGTCAAGGCGCCCGAAACGTGGTTCGTTTCACTCACGCGGTCATACCCCGCGAATTCATTGGCCTGAAAGAGTTGACCGAAACTTGTTTCCTGGGCGCTCGTGTCGTACAGCGGAACGGCGTTCTGGTGACCGCGGTACGGGATGTAGGCGTAAAAGAGACGCGGTTCAAGGGTCTGCACCGTATCGCGGCCGAAAAGCGACAGATTGCGTTCGAAAATGAGCCCGGTGTCCGCCGAAAAGACGGGAACCGTGCGGCTCACACTGTCGTCGTTGCCCTGCAGGTACTTGTGATCGAGTGAATACTGCGCGGCGATGAGCTCAGCCTTGGGGTTAAAGAACCAACCGGTGCCGCCCATGGGGTAACTCACCGTGGGGTGAGCGATGTAACGGTTGCCGTTGACGCGGTAGCTGCTGGTGTTGCCTGCTTCATGCCGGTAGCGCGTGGCTTCGAGGTGCGTCGAAAATTCGAAGCCCCCGAGATCAGCGACGTACGCATTCCAATTGAACTGCGGTTCGCGGGTGTAGGGACGGCTCAAATCATCGATTTTCAGTGCCTGATGCTTATTGACGCGCAGCGAAGCGTTCCAATACTTACTGCCGTACGTGGCCCAGTAGTCCTGCGCGATGATGTTGTCGCTCGCGGTACGGATGTCGCTTGCGAAATCATCGATGTAGTCCTTGTCGCTCACGCGGTTGTAGTTGACGCCGTAGCCGAAACCGTTCCAGGCGCCCGTCACGTCGGCCTTTAAGGCATAGCGGTCGTCGTCATACTTGCGGTCGTGCGGCATGTAGTCCGTGGTGAGGGTGCCTTCCAAATGCTGCCATTTAAAGCGCCCCTCGTTTCCCAACATAAACCCGCGCTTAGAGACGAGTCTCGGCGTGAGCGTGTAGTCGTAGTTGGGCGCAATGTTGAAGTAATAGGGGAGTGCGATTTCCGTTCCCTTCTCCGAACTCCAGCCTAAAGTGGGCGTGAGAAGCCCCGACTTGCGTTCTTCCCCTAAGGGGAAGGTGAACCAAGGGGAGCCGAAGACCGGAACGCCGCCCATTTTGAGAACCGCCCCGTTGCCGTAGCCTTCTTTCTCGTACTCGTCGAGAGTGAGCTTATTCATTTCGATCCACCAGCTCTTGTCGCCTTCGGGACAGGTGGTGAAGAAAACGTCGGACAATTCGGTGAGACTGTCGGACTTAAGGCACACTTCTTTGGCCTTGCCCCGTAGTTTTCGCGGCGCATATTCATAGTCAGCGTCGGAAGCCGTCCCCGTTTTTTCGTCCATTTGGTAAGTGATTGACGGGGACTTCACCGTGGTGCCGTCGCGGGACACGGAGGCGTTGCCTTCGGCGGTGACGACGTCGGTTTCTTGGGTGTAGGTAATTTTGTCGGCGCGTACGCGTTCGCCCGTGCGGCGGATTTCCGCGTCCCCTAGGAGAACGAGCACCGTTTCGGGCGATCCCTCGATCACTTCGGCGGAGACAATGCTCGCGCCTTCGGGGAGTTCGCTGTCCGGGGTGAGCCGCGTCACCAATTCATCGGTGAGTGCGACGCCCTCGTCGATTTGAGCGGCGGCGGGAAGCGCGGCCAAAGCGCAGAGAACCGCGCCCGCGAGGCGCGTAATCTGCGGCGGTTGAGATTTCCGAAGCATAAGGCTGTATAGTGAAAGGTACCGATCTCGCGATTATAGGGAAGGCGGGCGCAGGCTTTTCCTCTAAATCGCCTCCGAAACACCGATTGAAACAGAAAAAACAGTAAAAATGATGCAGACGATTTCTGAAGACGTTCGAAAGACGGCCGCGACCGCGTGGCTTGATACGTTCAAAGACCGCTACGGTCTCGCACCGGAAACCTTGGAACCCGCTTCGAGCGACGCGGGATTTCGCCGGTATTTCCGTGTGACGGGGGCAGCGGGTAAAACGTTCATCGTAATGGACGCGCCAACGGACAAAATGAATTCTGAGCCCTTTGTTCGAATTGACGGCCTCATGAAGGCCGCGGGTTTGAATGTGCCGGAAATTTATGAAGAGAACCTCGGTGAGGGGTTCCTGCTTTTGAGCGATTTGGGGCGGCAGACGTATCTCGACGTCTTAAACGAAGACAATGCGGCGCGCCTTTTTGATCTCGCGACGACGGAACTCGTGAAGTGGCAGCAGGCGACCCGGTCCGGCGTGCTCCCCGAATACGATCATGCGCTTTTGGAACGGGAATTGAAACTTTTCCCCGAGTGGTACGTGTCGCGCCACAAGGGCTTCAAGATGACGGAAAAGCAGCAGGCGCTCGTGAACGTCGTCTTTGAGCGCATCATGGCCAACAACTTGGCGGAAGCCAAAGTGTTCGTACACCGCGATTTCATGCCGCGCAACCTTATGGTGACGGACGGGGTGCCCGGCATTTTGGATTTCCAGGACGCGGTGACGGGCCCCGTGAGTTACGACATCGCAAGCCTCATGCGTGACGCCTTCGTGAGTTGGGGCGAAGAATTTGTGCTCGACGTCACGATCCGCTATTGGGACAAGGCCCGTAGGGCGGGAATTCCCGTGCCGCGTGATTTCGGCGTCTATTGGCGCGACATCGAATGGATGGGGTTGCAGCGCCACCTCAAGATTCTGGGGATTTTTGCGCGGCTTAATTACCGCGACGGAAAGCCCAAGTACCTCGCCGACACGCCGCGCTTTATCCACTACGTGCGTCAGACCGCGAACCGCTACGATGAACTGAAAGCCATCAACTGGTTGCTGGATTGTTTTGAAGATTCGTCCACGCAGGAAGCGTATTTCTGATGAAAGCCCTTCTTTTGGCGGCCGGGCGCGGCAAACGGCTGCGGCCCTTGACGGATATGTGCCCGAAGCCGTTGCTTCCCGTCGGAAAACAACGCCTGTGGGACTGGGAACTCGCGGCTCTAAAAAAAGCCGGTGTGACGGAAATCGTCGTGAACACGGCTCACTTGGCAGAGCAATTCGAAGCGATGCCCGAAGAATACGCTGCGCACGGTATCACCCTCACCTTAAGCCGCGAGGGAGTGACGGAAGCCGATGCTTTGGAGAGCCTCGGAGGAATTGTGAAAGCGCTGCCGTTGCTCACCGACGGAAAAACGCCCTTTTTGGTCGCGGCAGGGGACGTTGTACATGCCTTTCCGATGGAAGAACTCGTTCAGGCGGGGCAGGCCATCGAGGCGGGGGACTATGACGCGCTCATCGTGGCGGTGCCCAATCCCTCGTACCATGTCAAAGGCGATTTGTCGCTCAAGCAAGACGGTACGGTGGTGTCCGGAGAAGGTCCCTATACCTACGGGTGCCTGATGGTGGTGGCTCCGCGGATTTTTGCCGGGGTGAAACCGGTCTTTGCGAAACTCTTTCCTTGGCTTTGGCACAATGCCCGTGTGAAGGGACTTGTATGGAACGGTTTTTGGGCAAACGTCGGGGATCCGACGGAACTCGCCAAACTTTGCTCGGACTCCCGGGCGCCGAAATGGTTGGAAGGTTTTTGAAGTGACGACAGCAGCAGAACGCGCCGCTCAGTTTGCGGCTTGGGCCGGGGTTCGCTACCCGATTCTGAATGCGCCGATGGCGGATATTGCGGGACCGGAATTAGCGGCCGCCGTATCCGAAGCGGGCGGCCTGGGAGTGCTGGCCGCCGACTTTTATTCGGCGGACGACATTCGGCGGGCGGTGGCGACTGTGCGTCGGCTGACGAATAAGCCCTTTGCCGTACATGTGAGGGCAGAAACTTTACGTCCGTTGGATACGGCGGAAGTTAACCGCATGAACGAAGCACTTGCGGACTTAAAGACGGACCTGGGGGCCGAACTTACGACGCCGTTGCCGGATTTTGAAGTGCAGTTCAATGCCCTCATTGAATTTCAAGTGCCCTTTGTTTACGTTTCTTTCGGCGGGCTTCGGGAGGAGCATGTCGAAAGACTCCAGGCGGTCGGTATCCGCATGATTGCCGCTGCGACGTGCCTGCGGGAAGTGAAGGTGATGAGAAGTGCCGAAGCCGACGCCATCGTGGTGCAGGGCGCGGAAGCCGGCGGGCCGCGCTTGAATTTTGAAGTGCCGGACGAAGCGGCGCAGGTGGGGCTTTTAAGTCTCGTGGGGCCTGCCTTCCGTGTGGCGACGGTACCCGTCATTGCTTCCGGAGGACTCGTGACCGGTGCGCAGGCGGCGGCCGCTTTGGTGGCGGGGGCCTCGGCCGTGGAATTGGGAACGGCGTTTTTGAGAACGACGGAGAGCCGTGCTCACCCGGCCCTGAAAGCGGCGTTGCCTTTTTTGACGGATACCGCACCGGGCTGGGAGAAAACGGGGTCGGGGCGCCTGACGCGTACGCGGGTAAGCGGACTAACGCAAGCTCTGGCAGGCGCCGACATCGAGGCGGCACCGTATCCGGAAATGTGGACGGTGATGCGGTCGGTGGAATTGGCCGCCCGCCGGGAGAATCGGGACGATTTGATGGAAATGCCCTGCGGGCAGGGTGCCCCCTTGGTGCGCGAAGGCAGCGCTGCGGACGTGGTGGAAAGACTGGTGAAAGAATGCGCCGACGCAGGCGTAGCACTGTAGGTGAAAAAATGACGGCGGCTTTGATTGTGGTGGATATTCAGAATGACTTTCTGCCGGACGGCGCTTTGACGGTGCCGCGGGGTGATGAAACCGTAGCGATTGCGAACCGTTTGATGCCGCTTTTTTCGACGGTCGTGCTGACGGCGGACTGGCACCCGGCGGATCATTCAAGTTTTGCGTCGCAACACACGGGAAAATCGCCGTACGACGTTGTGCCGATGCCGTACGGCAATCAGGTGCTTTGGCCGGATCACTGCGTTGCCGGAACGAGCGGTGCAGATTTTGCTGCAGGGCTTGAAACCGTGCGGGCGCACGCCGTCATCCGCAAAGGGACGGATAAAAACTGCGACAGTTATTCGGGATTTCTTGCGGCCGACCGAAAAACGCCGACGGGGTTGGCGGGGTACCTTAAAAGCCGCGGGGTGACGACGGTGTTTGTCTGCGGGCTCGCGACCGATTTTTGTGTGGCTTGGACGGCGCAGGACGCGGCGGCCGCCGGGTTTAAGACGTACCTCATCGAAGATGCGTCCCGGGCGATTGACGCCGGCGGGTCACTCGCGGCGGCGATGGCGGGGTTAAAGACGGCCGGGGTCGGTGTGATTGAGAAAAAGGACGTCCCCGGACTCTTGTGAGTTAACCGATCAATACCTTTTTGCCGTCGAAAACGGGTCCGTAGGCGCGGATACGATCTTTCGGAATGCCTCGGTTTAGGAGATTGGTTGCATAGTTTTTGGTGCGGATTTACTCGTGATCATTTTGTCAGAAAATTTCTTCCGAATTCTCAGCCGGAATTTTTGAAAATAAGCAGTTCTCCGTGAGGGATTTTACGGGGTTTGTTGTGTGCTTAATTTATGAGCATGAAAGAAGCGCTCTGTTAAAATGCCGCCCGTCTCAGGCCTCCTTATGAAACGAGGTCTTTTCCCTTGCGGAAAAGATCGTCAGCCCCTAACTTTCTCTGATGCAGATCGGTTCCTTCACACCTTCGGCTCCGACCGTACTCGCTCCCATGGCGGGCGTGACGGACGCAGCCTGTCGCCGTATCGCGCGTGAAATGGGCGCCGGGTGGACGGTGGGGGAAATGGCGGCGAGCGAAGCCCGCCTTCGGACGACCGCCAAGACGACGGCACGATTTAAAACGGATTCGACCGATCCTTTCCCCGTTATTCAATTGTTGGGAGCCGATCCCCGAGAAATGGCGGAAGCGGCGCGCTTTGCGCAAGAGGCCGGTGCTGCGGCCGTGGACATTAATTTCGGTTGCCCGGCGCGCGTCGTTTGCGGTAAAGCCTGCGGTTCCGCGCTGATGCAGGAGCCGGAGTTGGCTGAAGCGATCGTGAAAGAAACGGTTGAGGCGGTGTCGATCCCCGTCACCGTCAAAATGCGTACGGGTTGGGATCGCGCACACAAAAACGCCGTGGAACTGGCTCAGCGGTTTGAGGGCGCGGGCGCTGCGCTTCTCACGGTGCACGGACGTACCCGAGCCGATAAATTTATGGGAACCGTTGACTATCGGACGATTGCTGAAGTGGTGAAGGCGGTGTCGATTCCTGTCGTTGCCAACGGTGACATCGCTACTGCGCAGAAAGCGGTTGCCGTATTAAAGGAAACCGGGGCCGCGGGCGTCATGATGGGGCGCGGTGCCATTGGAAACCCGTGGCTCTTTGAGCGGACGGCGGCGCTTTTGTCCGGAGAAAAAGATCCCGGAGAACCCGAGCCGCCAACGGTTGAAGCGGTTCTTCTGAAGCATCTTGATCTGCATTTGGTGTTAAATGAAGCGGATCCTTTGTACGCCTTGAGAAGTTTTCGTAAGTTTTTGATGCCCTATCTCGCACGATTTCCGGGCGGAAGCGACGCCGCTAAACAGTTGGTGCGTTCTGCGACGGCGGAGGCTTTAACCGACGGGATCCGTGGGTATTTTTTCCATTTGTCACAAACGAATGATCATGTCGACGGAAGTAATGAACGAAAATAAGACGGAAGCCGCCAATGCCGCGGAAGAACAGCGGCGGGCGAGAGCCGAAGCTCGTCGGCGGGCGGACGCGTTTGCACAGATGGTGGTGGAACGGGTGGAAAGTTACGTGCGGGATTTGGAAGGTACCCGCGGACTGCCCTTGTACGAAATGATTGTGTCGGCGGCGGAACGGCCGCTTTTGACGTGGGCGATGAAAAAGTGTGAGGGAAACCAGAAGGCGGCGGCGCAGCTTTTGGGCATCAATCGCAATACGCTGCACAAAAAACTCCTGATGCACGGATTCATTGCTTAATGAATGAAACGAATTTGTTTTTTGTTTTTTGATTTTTCACTTTTTTAAGGACTCATCAATGACCAAACAGGCTTTGATCAGCGTTTCCGACAAGGCGGGCGTTGCCGATTTCGCCCGTGAGCTCGTGGCCCTGGGCTACAGCATTCTTTCGACGGGGGGCACCGCAAAGCTTCTCGCGAAGGAAGGCATTCCCTGCCGCGAAGTGGCGGACTACACCGGGTTTCCCGAAATGTTGGACGGTCGCGTGAAGACGCTTGACCCCCACATTCACGCCGGGATTCTCGCGCGCCGCTGCGTTCCCGAACACATGAAGGCCCTTGAAGAACACCACATCGGCACGATCGATATCGTGTGCGTGAACCTTTACCCCTTCGAACAGACGATTGCGCGTCCGGACTGCACATTTGAACTCGCGATTGAAAACATCGACATCGGCGGACCCACGATGATCCGTGCGGCGGCGAAGAACCATGAATCCGTCACCGTGATCGTGGATCCCTCGGACTATGACCGCGTAATTGCCGCCATTAAGGCGGGGGGCGTCACGGCGGGGATGCGCTTGGCACTTGCAAAGAAAGTTTTTGCGCACACCGCCAAGTACGACGCCGCGATTACGAACTACCTCACGAGCCTTGACGAAAACCGTGAAAAGACGAAGGACTTCCCCGACATTCTGACGCGTCAGTGGAAAAAGGTGCAGGATATGCGCTACGGCGAAAACCCGCACCAGAAAGCGGCGTTTTATCGCGAACACTTTGTGGCGCCGGGGCTTTTGGCCGGGTATACGCAGCTGCAGGGGAAGGAACTCTCCTACAACAACATCAGCGACAGCGATGCGGCGTGGGAAGCGGCCCGCAGCTTTACGACGCCGGCCTGCGTCATCATTAAGCATGCCAACCCCTGCGGTGCAGCCATCGGTGTTGATGCGCACGAAGCGTATCTGAAGGCCTTTAAGACCGATCCGAAGAGTGCATTCGGCGGCATCATCGCCTTTAACCGCGAAGTGGATGAAGCGACTGCAGCGGAAGTCGTGAAGCAGTTTGCGGAAGTGGTGATTGCTCCGGCATACAGCGAAGGCGCACGCCGTCTTTTTGAAGCGAAGAAGAATCTGCGTCTGCTGACGGTGGCAGTGGGGAACGCCCACAACGACTACGAATTTAAGCGCGTGGGCGGGGGGCTCCTCGTGCAGACTCCGGACATTCAGCTTTGTTCGGAAGCCGACTTGAAGGTCGTCACGAAGAAGCAGCCCACGTCTGCGCAGATCGCCGACATGATGTTTGCCTGGAACATCGCGCGCTTTGTGAAGTCCAACACCATTGTTTATGCCCATGACGGTATGACGTTGGGAGTGGGTGCAGGGCAGATGTCGCGCGTGGATTCGGCGCGCATTGCGGCCATCAAGGCGCAGGAATCCGGGTTGTCGCTCGTCGGGAGCGCCGCAGCCTCGGATGCCTTCTTCCCGTTCCGCGACGGTTTGGACGTCATTGTCGATCAGGGGGCGTCCTGCGTGATTCAGCCGGGCGGATCCATCCGCGATCCGGAAGTGATTGCGGCGGCGGACGAACGCGGCATCGTGATGGTCTTCACGGGCGAACGCCACTTCCGTCACTAAAATAAAAAAGGGCGTGCGCCGAATGGGTGCTTTCGGTGCACGTCGGCTTTTTGACTCTTCAGACTTGAGGCAGCATGCAGCGACGTTTCTTACTGGGCGGTTCGGCCGCCCTCGCGGCTCTCGCTTTTTCGGGATCGGCCGCGGCGCAGCTCCGGATTGAAATTTCCGGGGTGGGTGCCAACCAGATTCCGCTTGCGTTCATTCCGATGAACGGGACGGCGGAAACGGGGATTGATCCTTTTAAAGTGGTGTCGGCGGACTTGAACCGCACCGGCGCGTTCCGCATCATGGAAGCCGATCGGGAAGCGACGCTGGAAGAAAGCGTGCGTCCGTCGTTGTCGCCTTGGTCTGACAAAGGCGCCGCCATGCTTGCCGTCGGTTCCGTCATCCGGCAGGCCGACGGCAACTGGAACATCCGTTTCCGGCTCTTTGACGTCGTGAAGGGCGAAGAAATCGACCGCGGAGAATATCTCTCGGACGACCGGCAGCTGCGGATGACGTCTCACCGCATCGCCGACCGCATCTACACGGCTTTGACCGGGTTCGGCGCACAGTTTGCGTCGCGCTTGGCGTACGTGGTGGAACACGATAAGGCCAACTACGAACTCATCATTGCGGAAAGCGACGGTGCGAACGCGATGCCCGCCTTAAAGAGTCGGGAACCCATTATTTCACCTGCGTGGTCGCCCGACGGGCGCCAGGTCGCCTACGTGTCTTTTGAAGAAAAGAAACCTGTCGTCTTCATTCATACGGTAGCGACCGGACGCCGTCGCGTGCTCGCGAACTTCCGCGGCAACAATTCGGCGCCGGCCTTTAGTCCCGACGGAAAGAAAGTGGCTTTGGCCTTGTCCCGCGACGGCTTTACGCAAATTTTCCTCATCAATACCGACGGCACGGGCGTGAGCCGCTTTTCGCACTCCTATGCGATTGATACGGAACCCGTCTTTTCGCCGGACGGCAAGTACCTTTACTTCACGAGTGACCGGGGTGGTACGGCGCAGATTTACCGACAAGCGGTCGACGGCGGAAATGCCGAACGCGTGACCTTTTCCGGTGACTATGCCGTAAGTCCCTCTTTGAGTCCTGACGGGAAGACGCTCACCTACATCACGCGCTCAGGGCGCCGTTATCGGGTGGCGGTGATGAATCTTGCGACCGGGGAAGAAATGATTCTTACCTCGACCGATTTGGACGAAAGCCCCTGCTTCTCCCCGAACGGCCAAATGATTGTCTATGCGAGCGAACGCAATAAGCGGGGCGTTTTGGCGACGGTGAGCGCCGACGGTACCGTGAAGTCGTGGCTTACGGGGTCTTCCGGAGACATTCGGGAACCGACGTGGGGGCCGCTGCTGCCTGAGGCACTCTGAGGCTTTGTCGCTTTCGGAACGGATTTGCTAGGATTAACCTTAAGAAAAACAGAAGGCTTTCGGTGATTTTTTCACCGGGGTGTATGGAAAATGACGATGAACTTCAAACGAATCGAAGCTCTCGCGGCCGCAGCGGCCGTGCTGGCGTTGGCGGGGTGCTCCTCCGTGGAATTGGATGAATCCCTCAAAAAGGGCACGACGCAGGAAGACGCAGCCGCTCAGAGCGGCGCGGGCCTTGCCGGCGTCAATGAACACTCGGTTTACTTTGCGTTTGACAGCTACACGATCGATGCGAAGTACCTGCCTGTGATCGAAGGCAACGCCCGGCGTCTCATTGCCAATCCGAAGGCGAACGTCGTGATTGAAGGCAACACCGACAGCCGCGGCAGTCGCGAATACAACCTCGCGTTGGGCCAAAAGCGTAGCGAAGCCGTCAAGCAGCGCCTGCAGCTGCTGGGCGTTCCCTCGACGCGCATCGAAGCCGTGAGCTTCGGCCGGGAAAAGCCCGCCGCGCTGGGGGAAACCGAAGAAGCCTGGGCGCAGAACCGCCGGGCGGACATCGTGAACCGCTAGGCCTTCGTTATGACGACGAAATTTCTGATGACGGCCGCGGCGGCCGTGGTGATGGTGACGGCCTCGTCGCCCTCGTGGGCGCTTTTCGGGGACGACGAAGCCCGTAAGGCGATCTTGGAACTCCGCGAAAAGACGCAGACTCTGCAGAACGCGCAGATGCAGCTTGTGGGGCAGATTGAAGCGCTTCGCGAACAGAATGCTCAGTTGACCGGGCGCGTTGAAAAGTTGACGAACGAACTGACGCTGCAGCAGCGCAGCGTCCGCGATCTTTTCGGCAACCTTGATAAGCGTGTCGCGGCCCTGGAACCCCAGATGGAAAGCATCGACGGGAAAAACGAGATGGTGTCGCCCGAAGAACGACGCCGTTACGATTTGGCGTTGGCGCTTTTCAGCGAAGGCCGATATGCCGAAAGCGAAACACTTTTGAAGTCGCTTCTCGCGGATTACCCCAAGGGCGGCTACACGGCAAGCGCGCTTTGCTGGCTCGGTAACGCGCTTTATGCTCAGGGAAGCTACACCGAAAGCCTCAAGGCGCAGCAGCGGGTGGTGAAGGAATTCCCGCAGGATGCGCGCGCTGCGGAGGCGAAACTTTCGATGGCGTCCTCCTACACGGCATTAAACCGCAAAAAGGAAGCGGTTGACATGCTTCAGAGTATCGTGAAACAATACCCCGGCACACAGGCTTCGGATATCGCGCGTGAGCGTTTGAAGGGCCTGGGCGTCAAGGCGTCTGCGAAAAAGCGCTAGAAAACAATTCAAGAAAAGACCAGGCGGCTTGTGTTATACGGGAGCACGCAGGCTGCGGAGTTCCTTTTGACTCCTGAAGGCAAACTACCAGTGACTATGATGAATCAGTGCAAAGAAGTGCGCGGCGTTGACGTGCTGCGCAATCCGTGGTTAAACCGCGGTTCGGCTTTTACAGAAGAAGAACGTGACCGTTTGGGACTGCGCGGGCTGCTCCCGCCGGCGGTTTCGAGCCTCAAGGATCAGGCGAAACGCTTAAAGGAAGTGATCGACTCGGAAACGACGCCGATCAACAAGTATCTCACTTTGGAGAGCGTGCACGCCAACAACGAACAGCTCTTTTACGAACTCGTCGTTGAAAACGTCGAAGAATTTATGCCGCTCATCTACACCCCGACCGTGGGCGAAGCGTGCCAGAAGTACAGCCACATCAACCGCAACATGCGGGGGCTCTACGTGTCCGCCAAGGATAAGGGGCACGTCGCAGAACTCGTGGCGAACGTCCCTAACCAGGACGTGGACATCATCGTCGTCACCGACGGTTCCCGTATTTTGGGGTTGGGCGACCTGGGTGTGAACGGCATGGGGATTCCCGTCGGCAAGCTCGCGCTTTACACGGCCTGCGCCGGCGTGAATCCGCAGAAAGCGCTGCCCGTGACGATCGACGTCGGCACCAACACGGAAAGCTATCTGAACGATCCCCTTTACCTGGGGCTCCGTCAAAAGCGCGTGACGGGCGACGAATACTTTGCGCTCATGGAAGAATTCATCACCGCCGTGCGTGCCCGGTGGCCCCACGTGCTCGTGCAGTTTGAGGACTTCCAGAACTCGGTGGCCTTCACGCACCTTGCGAATTGGCGCGACAAGATCTGCTGCTTTAACGACGACATTCAGGGGACGGCTTCCGTCGTGCTGACGGGCCTTTATTCCGCCATGCGCGTGAAGAAGGAAAAGTTGTCCGACCAACGCATCCTCTTCTTGGGCGCCGGTGCTGCCGCGGCCGGTATCGCGCACTTGATTGCCGACGCCATGGTCGAAGACGGCATCACGGAAGATAAGGCGCTTTCTCAGATCTCCTTCTTTGATTCGAAGGGACTCGTGACGAAGACGCGCGGCGACAAGCTCGCGGTGCATAAGCTTGATTTCGCGCACGATTGGAAAAATACGACGGACTTTGCGGAAGCCATCCGCCAGATCAAGCCCGCGGCCATCGTCGGCGTGAGCGCGACGGGCGGCGCTTTCACCGAAGAAGTGGTGAAGGCGATGACCGAAATCAACGCGCAGCCCATCATCATGGCGCTTTCAAACCCCACCTCTAAGTCCGAATGCACGGCCAAACAGGCTTACGAGTGGTCCGAAGGCAAGTGCCTTTTTGCCTGCGGGTCGCCTTTTGATCCTGTGACGGTGGCCGGCAAGACCTTCGTGCCGCGTCAGGGCAACAACAGCTACGTCTTCCCGGGGATCGGCTTCGGCTGCATCTTCGCCCGTGCGAAGACCATTCCGAATCAGGTGTTCCTCACGGCTTCGAAGGCTTTGGCCGACCTCGTGAGCGAAGGAGATCTCGCCAACGGCAGTCTGTATCCCCCGTTGTCCGAAGTGCGTTCGCTCTCGGCGGAAATCGCGGCGAAGGTGGCTGAGTACTGCTTTGACCACAATTTGGCCGGCGTGGAACGTCCGGCCGACATCCGTGCGGCGGTGAAGGCGGCGATGTGGACGCCGGAAAACCCGCATTTTGACGCGGAATAACGTCGTTTTCGTTTTGGTCCGAACGACGTAGAAAACGCCTGACAATGCCTGATTATTCAGGTTTTGTCGGGCGTTTTTCGATAAATGGATTTGCCCGTGGCGGGTAAATCCCGCTATAGTTTCCCTATTTTCGTCGGATGTTTGGTTGAAATGAAGTTAAAGCGTTGGGCGGCCCTTGCGGCCATGTCGATGACGGCTCTGTGTGCCGCCGCTGAGAATCTTACGCTCGGGGTACTGCCGGCGGCGGATTCCATCGTGCTTGATGTCGCCGTTGAAGAGGGACTCTTTGCGAAAGAAGGCCTCACCGTGAAGACGGTGCCTTTTAAGAGTGCATTGGAAATCGGTGCCGCCATGCGTGCGGGACGCCTGGACGGGCACTTCGGCGATTTGATGAACGTTTTTACGCAGAACGCGACGGGGGTGCCGCAGACGATCGTCGTCACGACGACGCACACGTCGCCCGCGCAGCGCGCCTTCGGTTTGGTCGTGGCGCCGAAAAAGGCCGGAGAGATCAAGAGCCTCAAGGATTTGAACGGTACGCCGACGGCGATGAGCGCCGCCACGATCATCGATTATTTGTTGGATCGGATGAAGGCGACGGAAAAACTCCCGGACGACGCTCTTAAAAATACGGAAATCCGTCAGATCCCGATTCGGCTGCAGATGCTGCTTACGGGGCAGGTTGAGACGGCCTTGTTGCCCGAACCTTTGGTGACGGTGGTGGAACAAAAAGGCGGTCGCGTCATTTGGGACGATACGCGCTTAAACGAAGCGCTTGCCGTGGTGGCGCTCACGAAAAAAACGGCGACGCCCGAGACCGTGACGGCCTTTCGTAAGGCCGTGGCGTCCGCGGCCGCTCTGATCGAGAAGGATCCCGCGAAGTACCGGGCGCTCATGGTGACGAAGAAGCTCCTGCCGCCCCCGGTCGCTCCCGGGTACAAAATGGTGCGTTTTTCTCTTTTTGACCGCGCGGACGGCCTGCCGCCGCCTCCTACGGAAGAGGACGTGAAGCGCGTGGGCGACTGGATGAAAGCAAAAGGCATGATTGAGTCGGTGCCGACTTACGCCGACGTGGTGGCGCCGTAAGGGACGACGGGGATGGGGTGTGCACTGAGAGCGGATCGTCTTGCCGTCGGTTGGAACGGGCAGGCGATTTTGTCCGACGTGAGTTTCACGCTCGCCGCCGGCCGGATTCTGGCCATCGTCGGTGAGTCTGGGTGTGGTAAATCGACCCTGCTCGCGGCGTTGGCGGGACTGCGTCCGGCCTTGGCGGGAAGGGTGACGTGGGTTGCGGGTGACCGTGCAGTGAAGCCCAAAAAGGCTATGCTGTGGCAGTCTTTGGCGCTGTTGCCCTGGAAGCGGGTACGGGCGAATCTGGCGCTTCCCTTGGTGCTTGAAGGACGGTCAGAGGCTGAAATCGGCAACCGAACGGCGGCGATGCTGCGGGAAATGGAATTGACGGGACTGGAAGACCGTTTCCCTCATGAGTTGTCCGGCGGTCAGCGGCAGCGCCTCGCCTTGGGGCGGGCGCTCATCGTGAAGCCCGACATCCTTTTCATGGACGAACCGTTTTCGGCGTTGGACGCCATCCTGCGCGAACGAATGCAGGATTTGTTGAAGACCCTGTGGACGCGGCACGGCTGCAGCGTGGTGATGGTGACGCACGACATGGGGGAAGCGGCGTATCTCGCGCAGGACATCCTGATGCTTGCGGCGCGCCCTACGCGGGTGGCGGCCTTCGCGGCGAATCCCGCTTTTTCTGCGGAAGGTGACGTGCGCAGCGGCGAAGCTTTTTATGCCGTACAAAAACGACTGCACGCCGCATTTGCGGCGGTGCGGCGCGGGGAAACGGTGACGCCGGACGGAGGCGACGCATGGTAAGGCGACTTTTGACCGGTGTTTTTCAGACCGTCGTCCGTTACACGGCCGCCGTGATCTTTTTGGGCCTTTTGTGGCAGGCGGGAACGACGGCTTTCGGCGACGCGGTGCTGCCGAGTCCGTGGGCGACGGGAAAACTTTTTCTCACGAGTCTGACGGAGCCGGTTTACCTCACGCATCTCGGCATCAGTACCCTGCGGTTGGCGGTCGGTATGACGATTGCGGCTGCGGCGGCGTTTCTGTTGGGGCTGTGGCTGGGGCACGTCAGACTCGCCGATAAACTCGGAGCCCCCCTCATTTTTATTACGTACCCGCTGCCGAAAATCGTGCTGCTGCCGGTCTTTTTCCTGTTGCTGGGGTTGGGGGAATCCTCAAGAATTCTGCTCATAGCTTTGACGACGGGATACCAGATGCTGGTCATTGTCCGGGCGTCGGCGAAGGCTTTGGATCCCGTGTACGAAGACGCCGTACGCTTTATGGGAGGAAACCTCGGCGCGGTGGTGCGGCACGTCTATATTCCGGCGGCGTTGCCGGACTTCTTCACGAGCCTCAAAGTGGCGAGCGGCACGGGGGTGGCGGTTCTCTTTCTCGCGGAGAGCTTTGCGACGAATGCGGGGCTGGGGTACCTCATCATGGATGCTTGGGGGTTGGGGGATACCCTTTCGATGTTTAACGGCATACTCGGCATGGGGGCATTGGGACTCGCGCTTTACGCGTCCGTCTGGGGTGCGGAACAACTGTGCTGCCCGTGGCGGCGCGGCGCCTGAAAGGGCGCGGCTTCGTTAAAATTCGGCCTCGATTTTTCAGGAATCCCTCTATGGCTGACGACACCGTTCTCACTGACTTCACGGCTTCAGCAGGCAATGCCGATGATGAAGTGTTCGCGCGTCTTTACGGGGAACCGCTTTTTGAAAAGCCGGAGGATCTCTACATCCCTCCCAACGCGCTGAAACTGCTGCTTGAGAGTTTCGAAGGGCCGTTGGATCTGCTTCTTTTTCTCATCCGCAAGCAGAAGTTCGACATCATGGACATTCCGATGGCGCTTCTGACCGAGCAGTACATGGCGTATGTGGAAGGGATCAAGGACACGGATTTTGAACTGGCGGCCGACTATCTTGTGATGGCGGCGAGCCTCTTGAAAATCAAAAGTCAGCTTCTTCTGCCGGTGACGCACGTGGATACCGGGGAAGAAGTCGAAGACCCACAGGCAGAATTGGCGCGGCGCCTTCTGGAATACGAAAAAATGAAGTTGGCGGCGATGGACTTGGAAGAAATGCCGCGGTGCGGACGGGATTTTTTCAAGGCTTTCGTGTTGATTGAACAAGAGCAGGTGCAGCTCCTCCCCGAAGTGCGGCCGGACGATTTACTGGCCGCCTGGAACGGAATTCTCGCCCGGGCCAAATTGAACGTGAGCCACAAGGTGACGCGCCAGGAACTGTCGGTGCGTGAATTTATGTCGGGGATTCTCAAAAAACTCGCGGATCGCCCCTTCATGGAATTTCACGATCTTTTTCACCCGGAAGAGGGCCTGCAGACGGCGCTTGTGAATTACCTTGCGATTTTGGAACTCGCAAAAGAAGGGTTGATCCGCATTACGCAGGCCGCCCCCTTTGCACCGCTTTATGTGATGGCGGCACTTACCGAGTCTCGGGCGCTTCTCACTGAAGATGCCCGTCCGATGTTTGAATTGACGGCACCTGCGGGTGTCCTCTCCAAGGAGACCGTCTGATGTCCGAAGCTTATGAAGCGGAATACATCAAGCGCGCATTTAAAAAACTTGCGCATTTTGAAGACGCCTGTCGGGCATTGAAGCTCGATCCGCATAAAAAGAGCGATTGGCGGAAAATCATCAAGTCGCTCGGCATGATCGGCCAATTCGGCACCATTCGTCTTGCACGCCGTTTCCCTTTCGTAACGGATGAGAAAACGTTTGAGATGGTGGCCCGCACGGGGTTGGAGTTCTATTGGATCATGAACGACATCATCGAAGAAGCGAGCGTCGGATACTACGAACGGCAGAACGCCAAATTCAAGGCCGAAGACGACGCGCTGCAGGAGTACATCCAAAGCCGTGTGGATTTTTTTAAAAGGCGCGAAGAAGCCCGTTTGGAAAGCTTGAAATTTAAGCCCTGACGGCGAATTTTGCGAGGACGGCGAGGAGCTTTTCAAAGTCGATGGGTTTTGCGACGAACGCATCCATCCCGGCATCGCGCGCCTTTTGTTCGTCTTCGGTGAAGGCGTTGGCAGTAAGCGCAATGACGGGGATATGGCGCTTTGCGTCATCTTTGAGCCGACGGATGACTTCGGTGGCAGCGTATCCGTCCAACTTGGGCATCTGAATGTCCATCAGCACGGCATCATAAGTGCCCGCGGGAGCCTCCGAGAGAATCCTCACGCATTCTTCGCCGTCGCGGGTGCGACGTACGGCAACCCCGGACTGCTTCAAGACTTCCAGAGTAATTTCGGCATTAAGGTCGTTGTCTTCCGCAAGAAGAATTCGGCAGTCTTTGAGTTTCGCAGCGATAGGAAGTTGTCCCTCGTCGGCGGCCGCGGGGGCGACGGGTGCCGTCTTATCCCGGCGGAACGTAAGTTTTACGGTGAAAACGGAACCGCGCCCCAAGGTGCTGGCAACGGCAATCGTGCCGCCTAAAAGCGTGACTACCTGCTTTGCGATGGCTAACCCCAGTCCCGTGCCTTCAATACCGCCCTCAGTGGTGGAACGCTCGCGTTCGAACTGATCGAAGATATGCGGCAGAAATTCTTTTGAAATACCGATGCCGGTGTCTTCCACGGTGAACGTGACGTTGACGGCGTCAGGCACAGTCGCCGGCGTTTCTTCGGCGCGGCATCGGACGATGCCGCCTTCGGGGGTGTATTTGACGGCGTTGGAAATGATGTTGGTGAAGATCTGCCGGATTTTGGTGGCGTCGGCGAACACTTGCGGATGCGACAGGTGCTGCGAGTGCTCAAAAGTAAGATGTTTGCGGCGGGCAAGTTCTTCAAAGGAAACGGACTGCAGCAGCTCCGCAAGGTTGCAGGGCGTCGGATCGACGTGGGCTTTGCCGGTTTCGATCCGGGACATTTCGAGAACGTTGTTGATGAGTCCCAGAAGGTTGTTGCCCGACTGCTGAATTTTGTCGAGGTAGTCGTCCAGCTTTTTGGTGTCGGTGAGATGAGCACGGGCAATCTGCGCAAACCCCAGAATAGCGTTCATCGGCGTACGGATGTCGTGCGACATGTTGAAGAGAAACTGACGCTTGGCGAGGTTCGCGGCTTCTTCGCGGCGGATCACTTCCCGGAGTTCTTCGTTTTTCGCCTGCATCTGACGGGCGTAGTCAAGGTGTTCGTCCGCGATTTTTTTGGTGCTGCGGTTGATCTGTGTTTTGAAATAAATCGTAGCCCCCAGCATCAGGATGAAAAGCAGCAGGACGCTCGTAAACCACGGGCGACTCTTTAAGAAAGCGACGACCGTCATGGCGGGAGCTTCGTAGCGGGTGTATTTGAGGACGAGCTGATCGAGTTCGTGGGAATTGTCCGCACGGATGGCCTTGTTGAGAATGGAGAGAAGGGCGTGGTTGGTTTCCGGGTTGACGGCGATCGACACTTGGAAGACCGGGGCATTCAGAATGCTGTAGATGAGACGGTTTTCGTTGTCCTGGTTGACGAAATGTTCGGCGATGTAGGTGTAGACGTAGGCGGCGTCAGCTTTGCCGTCGCGCACGGCTTTCAGCGCCGCCGGGCGGTTGGGCACGGTGAGGAACTCCGGATTTTTGAGTTCCGGGTCTTCAATGCCGTTGAGTCCCTGGGAGTGCATTACGGCCACGCGTCGGATAGCCTCTTTGAAATCCCGGCGGGTTACGCGGGAGACCGTCAGGCGCATGTAGGGATCGGTGAGGAGGCCTGCGTCCGGCGTCAAACGGCGGGCGACAGTGTCTGGGGCACTCATTACGACGTCGACGACGTGCGACTGCATCCAGAAGTTTTTCTGTTGGAAATTTTTGGCGACGAAGAGCGTGTAGGGCAGGCCGAGCGACCGCATGAGGTGCTCGAAGTAGTCGGGAACGATGCCGGAAAGACGGCCGTCTTTGAGAATGACGAAGGGGGAGGAAAAGGGGTCGGCCGTGACGCGGATTTCCGTTCGACCGTTTTTCACGTCGCGGATAAAGGCTTTTTCCCGTTCGGAAAAGCTGATGGCTTGGTTTTGGGTACGCAGGAAATTGGCGTAGTAGAGCTGTCGGCGCCAATCGCCTTCGTTGATGTCCATTTGGGCGATGGCGTAGTCAATTTCGTTCAAAAGCGACTGATCGTCTTTTCGCACCATGACGGACATGTCAAGGGGGGCAAACGTGGCGAGGACCTTTTCGTTGTGAAGTCGGCGAAGGGAACTTCCGGTGACGGCGTCAACGTCCCCGCGGGCAAGCGCTTCGAGCATCTCGGCTTCTGTGCCGAAGGTTTCCGTGGTGTAGGTGAAGTTTTTGCTTCGGGCAAATTCCGCGAAGCGCTCGATGCGGCCGCTGCCGCGGATCATACCGACCCGAATGCCGTTTAAGACCGACCAGTCCGTGTCCGGTGCCGTCCACCGATTGTCGTCAATACGGGCGGTGAGGCGCGAGTGACTTGTGCCGATATTCCTGGAAAAGGCAAAGAGCTTCTTTCGTTCGGGCGTCACGTTGACGGGGCCCAGAACGTCGATTTCACCGCGCTCGAGCATCGCCTGCATTTCGGGCCACGTTTTGTCGTAGCCCATGTATTCCACGCGGATATTGGCGTAGCGCTGCAGGAGATTATAGAAATCAAAGCCGTAGCCGCGGCCTTCGCTGCCGTTGACGATTTCGTGGTAGCCCGCGGATTTGAAGTACCCCACGCGGACGACGGGAACGTCTCCTGCAAAATCCGCGGCGCAGAGTGCGGACGAAAAAAGCGCACAGCTGACGAGAGCGACCAAAAACGGCAACTCAGAAAGACGACAAAAGATGTTTCGCACCGGGAGGTGAAACCGCGGAAAAATCATTGTGCTGAGGGTACTCGAATGCAGCGGAATCAAAAGATAAGTTTTCGCACAAGGGGGGACAGTTTTGTGGAAAAATCAGAAGGGCGGTGAGAAAAAGAGAAGGCAGCAAAGGCGAAGCTCTGAATCACACTCAGAGGAAAAGTAGAAAAAGTGTATAGTCAAAATACAAAATTTTGTATAATGTAAATACAGAATTTTGTATGTTGACTATACAGAATTTATTATTCAGCGTCGGCCCTCTTTCGCTGCATCGACCTCAAGGGACAAGGAATCTCATGACGAAAAAATCCGGTTATCTGCCGCGATTGGCGGACATTCAACTGAAAAAGTATTTGGAAACGTTCGGGGCCGTTTGTATCGAGGGGCCGAAGTGGTGCGGCAAAACTCGAACGGCGGAAGAAATGAGCCGCAGTCGGATTTATTTGGGAGATCCGGCCGGCGGGTTTCAAAACCGTAGTTTGGCAGCGATGGTACCGGCGGCGGTTCTGAAAGGAGAAACGCCGCGACTCATTGACGAGTGGCAGGAAGTGCCGCCTTTGTGGGACGCCGTGCGATTTCAGGTGGATCACGCGGATGCCCCGGGGCAGTTTCTGCTGACGGGATCCGCCACACCGAACCATAAAGGCATTCTTCACAGCGGCGCCGGGCGTATTGCACGTCTGCGGATGCGACCGATGTCTTTGTGGGAATCCGGGGATTCGGACGGCAAGGTGTCGCTGCTGCGGCTGCTGCACGGCGAATTGGAACCGGAAATTACCGGGGAAGTGGCGTTGGAGAGGTTGGCGCAGTTGATTGTCCGAGGCGGATGGCCGGCCAGTTTGTCGGTGGCTCCGGAAAATCAGTCGTTGTTGCCTCAGCAGTATCTGAAGGCCGTATTGGATGATGCCACTCGTATTGACGGAATTCAGCGGAACCGGAAAAAATTGGAATTAGTGTTGCGTTCGCTGGCGAGAAATGAGGCAACGACGGCGGGCGTTCAAACCATTTGCCGGGATATTGCGGATTGCGACGGCGAAACGGTCGAACGAGTGACGGTGTATTCATACCTGGATGTCTTTTCGCGGCTGTTTTTAATTGACAACCAACGCCCGTTCGCGCCCTCCGTCCGTTCGTCGGTGCGAATCAAGCAGGCGGAAAAACGGCATTTGTGTGATCCGTCCTTGGCGGCGGCGTTGCTCGGCATGAAGGAGGAAGCACTGACGGCGGATTTGCCGACGATGGGATCCTTGTTTGAGGCGCTATGTGAAAGAGACCTCAGAATTTACGCGGAAGCCTTGGGGGCGGAACTGTTCCACTATCAGGACTATAAGAATCGTGAAATCGATGCCGTGATTGCGCTGCCTACCGGTGAGTGGACGGCGATTGAAATCAAGCTGGGTGCCAATCAGATTGATGCGGCGGCCGAGGGGCTCCTGAAATTGCAGAAGGCACTTGCTAAGGAAGATCCCGCGAACGCGCCGTCGGTACTTTGTGTGCTCTGCGGAATGACAAACGCGGCCTACCGACGTCCGGACGGGGTGTTTGTCGTTCCGCTTCTGTCGCTTAAACCGTAGGCGATCAAGCGAGATTCTGAATCTGCTCGCGCATCTGTTCAATCAGCAGTTTGAGGTTGAGGCTCGCGTCCGTCATCTCAATGGCGGCGGCTTTGCTGCCCAGCGTATTGGCTTCACGGTTCATTTCCTGCATCAGGAAGTCCAGACGCTTGCCGACGGGGCCGCCCGCGGTTAAGACGCGTCGCACTTCTTTGGTGTGGGTTTTGAGGCGGTTCACTTCTTCGTCGACGTCGATCTTCATCGCGTAGAGCGTGGCTTCCGTGCGGATGCGGTCGCTCACCTCTTCGCTCGTGAGTTGCGAATGCGCGGTGAGTGCCTTACTCAAAGCGTCCTCAAGGCGCTGCGTGAGTTTGGCCTGTGCCGCCGCCACGATGTCGGGCATACGAACCTGAACCGCGTCGGCAATGGCGTCGATTTTGTCGCAATAGCCTTTAAGTACTTCGGCAAGTGCCGCCCCTTCGCGTTCGGCACTCTTTTTAAAGGCTTCGAGCGCCGTTGTGAGCAGTCCGGACACGATTTTCGTGAGTTCTTCGGGGTTTGCTTCCGCGGTACGCACTACGCCGGGGTAAGCGAGGATTTCCGCTGCGCTCATGGGACGGGCTTCAGGCAGCGCCGCAAGGACTTCCGTCTGCAGTTTTTGAATGAGCGAAAGGGCAGCGGGGTTGATGCTGCCGCTGGTTTCATTTAATTCGGCTTTAACGCCGGTACGGATTTCCACCTTACCGCGTCCCACTGACTGCGTGAGAATCGAACGGAGTGCCGTTTCCGTGCACTTCAATTCGTCGGCCGTGCGAAGCGTGAGATCCAAAAAGCGGGAATTGACGCTTCTGACTTCCAAACTGATGATCCCCAAGGGGGAGGGGGCCTGCGCAGCAGCGTAGCCTGTCATGGAATAAACCTGAGACATAAGAAATCCTGTGCAACTGAAAACAAAGGTGTCGAGATTCTAACGATCCGGAAAGACGGTTTTCGGAACCGGGCGGACTGACGTAAAAGTCGACAAGACCGATTGTGGTTCTCTCGCGCATTTGTTGTAGGATGACGACAAATTTTTTGAGGGCCAAGTTTATGACCGAACTTCGTCATGACGGGCGCACCGCCGACGCGATGCGTCCCGTTCGTTTTGAACGTCATTACACCTGCTACGCCGAAGGAAGTGTCTTGGTTTCCGTGGGGCGTACCAAAGTTCTCTGCAACGCCACGGTAACGCCGGGCGTTCCCCGCTTCTTAAAGGATAAGGGCGAGGGCTGGGTGACGGCGGAATACTCTCTCTTGCCGCGCGCTACCGGAACGCGCACGGATCGCGAAGCCGTGAAGGGGAAGCAGGGCGGCCGCACGATGGAAATTCAGCGTCTCATAGGCCGCAGTCTCCGGGGCATCGTTGACCGCAAAAAGCTCGGCGACTTCACGATTACCTTGGACTGCGACGTAATCCAGGCCGACGGCGGCACGCGCTGCGCTTCGATTACCGGCGCTTACGTCGCGTTGACCGATGCCGTGAACGGTATGCTCAAAGCGGGGCTCATCAAGGAAAATCCCATCACGACGCAGGTCGCTGCGGTGAGCGTCGGCATCAGCAACGGCGTGCCGGTGTTGGATTTTGATTATGTGGAAGACAGTTCAAGCGGTACCGACATGAATGTCATCATGACGGGCGAAGGCGGTTTCGTGGAAATTCAGGGAACGGCCGAGGGGAAACCTTTTTCGCGCGACGAATTAAATGCACTTCTCGACTTGGCGAAAAAGGGTTGTGACGAACTGATGGCGGCGCAGCGCGCGGCATTGGCTGAGGACTAAAACGATGAATAAGTTGGTGCTCGCTTCCGGCAATAAGGGGAAGCTTCGGGAATTCAACGCTCTTTTCGGGCGCCGCAGCATTGAAGTGATTCCGCAGACGGCTTTAAACGTCAAGGAAGCGGATGAACCGTTTGACACCTTTGTGGAAAATGCGCTTGCCAAGGCTCGAAACGCGGCGCGTCAGACGGGATTGCCGGCGATGGCGGACGATTCCGGGATTACCGCGGAAGCCTTAAACGGCGAACCCGGCGTGAAGAGTGCCCGTTATGCCGGCGAACACGGCAACGACGCGGACAACAATGCCAAACTCGTGAAGGCGCTTGCCGGTCACGCCGACCGCCGGGCGCACTACACCTGTGTGCTCGTTGCCGTCAAAAGCGCGAAGGATCCGGAACCCATCATCGTGGACGCCCGTTGGGACGGCGAAGTGGTGGATGACCCCCGCGGCACCGGCGGTTTCGGCTATGACCCGCATTTTTATGTGCCGGACTTCGGGCGGACGGCGGCGGAATTGACGGCGGAAGAAAAAAATGACGTGAGCCACCGGGGTCGCGCCATGCGCATGATGCTCGAAGAGCTCGCTGACCGCTGGGGGTGGTAGTGGATAGGCTTTCCATCGAAGCAGAACCTCTGGCCCTTTATGTGCACTGGCCCTGGTGCGTGAGAAAGTGTCCGTACTGTGACTTTAATTCCTACGGAGCGCCCCGATGCATTCCGGAAGCGGCTTATGTGACGGCGCTCACTGAGGATTTGGCGTGGGCGGCCCGAGCCGCTGCGGGACGGCAGGTGTCGTCGGTCTTTTTCGGCGGCGGAACACCGAGCCTCATGTCGGCGGACGGGTTTTCGCGTCTGATGGATGCAATACGCCGTACGGTGACGCTGACGGAGGATTGTGAAATTTCGATGGAAGCCAATCCCGGTACCGTGGAAAGGGATCGATTCAAGGCGTACGCGGCGGCGGGCGTCAATCGGATTTCGCTCGGCATTCAGAGTTTCAGTGATGAGAACTTAAAGCGGCTCGGGCGCATTCACTCAGTGTCTGACGCCATGAAGTCGATTGAAGCGGCGCACGAGGCGTTTGAGAACATCAATCTGGACGTGATGTACGCTTTGCCGGGACAGACGGAAAAGGAGTTGGAAACGGAAATTACCGCGGCGCTTGCGGCGGCAACGACGCATTTGTCCTTTTATGAGCTGACGATTGAAGACGGAACGGCGTTCGGAAAACGACCGCCTGACGGTCTTCCCGAAGAGGATGCGGCGGCTGACATGGGGCAGCTGGTGCACGAACGCCTCACGACCGGCGGTTTTGAGCATTATGAAATTTCAGGTTATGCCAAACCCGGGCGCCGTTGTCGGCATAACCGTACGTATTGGACGTTTGGGGATTATCTCGGCGTGGGGGCCGGTGCGCACGGCAAAGTGACTGCGGACGGCAAAATCATCCGGACGGTACGGACGGCAAATCCGACGAACTATCTGGCGGGGGCTGAAAAGGGTGTTTTCGAAAGCGAGCGACGCGTTGTAACGGATGAAGACCTTCCTTTTGAGTTTGCGTTGAACGTTTTGCGTCTCACGGACGGGGTCGCGGCTTCGCGTTGGGAAGCGACGACGGGACGACCTTTGTCTTTTGTCGAGCCGGTGCTCGCCGATCTGAGGACGAAGGGACTCTTGGTGCCCGATGAGGGGCGGATTGCCGTCACGGAACTCGGACGGCGTTTCTTGAGTGACGTGCAGGAAGCTTTTCTTTCTGAATAAGGAACGAATTCATGGTGCGGCGTTTTTTTCTGTGGGCGTTGACGGCGGCGGTATTGGCGGGATGTTCTTCCGCGCCCCCGGTGCCGCAGGAACCGGAACTCGAGGTAACGGCCGGGGAAGTCGCGGTGGAAAAAACGCCGGAACTCGTGATTGACACGGGGGTAGTGGAAAACGCGGTACGCGTTAAAAAGATACGGGCGCCGTTTGCGGACTTTGTATCGGTGCCTTTTGCCGAACTGCCGGAAGCTCGAACTGTGGATTGGCAAAATGCCCTGAAGGCGTTTCGCATTTCCTGCCGTGCCATGGGAACCAAGCCCTTGTGGCAGGACACTTGTGTCGGGGCGGTGCTGACGGATGATGCCGCTGCCTATGATTTTTTCAGCCGCGCGTTTGAAGCTTGGAAAGTAACGTCCCGGGAAGATAAGGCAAACCCCACGGATACCGGTCTCCTGACGGGGTACTACGAACCGATGTTGAGAGGTTCCAAAACGCGTCACGGGGACTATCAGTACCCCCTGTACGGCGTACCGGACGACCTCATTACCGTGGATCTCGCGGGACTGCACCCGCAGTTAAAGGGGCTGAGGCTTCGAGGAAAACTGGTGGGCAACCGCGTCGTGCCCTACGACACCCGCGGCGAAATTGAATCGCGCAGTGATCTTCGGGGGAAGGTGCTTTGCTGGGTCGATGATCCGGTGGATGCCTTCTTCCTGCAGATTCAGGGTTCGGGGCGCGTGTTGCTCGAAGACGGTACGTTTATGCGGCTGGGGTACGCCGATCAGAACGGACACCCCTACAAGGCCGTAGGCGGGTGGCTCGTGGAAAACGCGGGCCTCAAACGCGAAGAAATGAGCATGCAGCGCATCCGGCAGTGGGTGCGGGAAAACCCGAAGCGCACACGGGAATTGTTGGATACCAATCCCAACTTTGTGTTTTTTACGGAGCGTACGGGGTTTGCGGACGATGAAGGGCCGATCGGTGCGCAGGGCGTGCCTGTGACCGGGGGCGCCACGGTGGCCGTGGATCGTCGGTATTGGCAGCTGGGAGTGCCGTTTTTGACGAAAGCGGATCAAGAGCGGCCGGCCATGCATTTCGTGCGTCCCGTGATTGCCCAGGACACCGGGGGCGCTATCCGCGGGGTGATCCGCTTTGATTATTTCTGGGGTTACGGGGATATTGCGGGGCTGCAGGCAGGACGGCAAAAGAGCGAGGCGAAAGCGTGGGTTTTGGTGCCGCGCGGAAAGACGCCGGCGGACATCATCGTGAAGTAGTCTCAGACGAAAAGTGCGGTGAGGCCGACCGTGATGGCTGCGCCGGCACTCAGAAAAAGTACCGTGAGCCGCAGCGATTTCGGCGCTCGCGGGTAGTCGCGGATGAGGCGGGCCAACGGCAGGCTGATTTCGGAAAGCAGTTTCAGCAACGGGTTCATGGCAATTCTTGTCGGTCGTTTGCAGGGAATGGTGAGCACCGCGGTTATTTTGGATCAATCGCAGCGGAGTTTCGGCTGAAAGTATGACGCCTCACTGAGCGGAAGTGGAAGATTTTGGGGAAGGTTGGAAAATCCTCCAGCAAAGTGGAGGATTTTTTGTGGTTATGTAAAATCTTTCACTATGGTGAAGGATTTTTGGTTTTAGCGGAAAATCTTCCATCGAAGCGTTATGTCTGTTACTGACGGAGGCTGCGGGATGATTATCCGTGAACACTATTTGAAGAAAATCCGTCCTTTTGTTGAATCCGACCTCATCAAGATCATTACCGGAATCCGCCGCTGCGGTAAGTCCGTCATCATGGGGCAATTGGAAGCGGAACTGAGGGCGGCGGGAAAACGGACGCTCAAACTCAATTTTGAAGACCGGTCGGTGGGTCGCACGATCCGCAATGCCGATGAGTTGATCGCCGCGGTGGAAGCTCAGCTGACGGAAGAGAAACTCTATGTCTTTCTGGACGAAATTCAGACGGTGAAAGAGTGGAACACCGCCTGCCGCAGCCTGAGACTGAAGAATCTTTCTTTGTTTATTACGGGCAGTAACTCGAAGTTGCTGTCACGAGAATTTACGAATGAATTGTCAGGACGTTACGTGGCGTTTCGGATTCGTCCCTTCGTCTATCGCGAACTCTCGCAGTACGCTGCTCAGTTGAAACAGACATACAGCATTACGGACTACCTTATTTTTGGCGGTTTTCCCCAGGTCGTGGAATTCGCCGGGAAGGAAGATCGTCTGCAGTACCTTCAGGACTTGGACGACACCATCGTCAGCAAGGATATCCAAAGCCGGTATCGGGTGCGACAGACGGAGCTCTTTGGGCGGTTGACGGATTTTGTGCTGATGTCCAATTCGCGTATTTTCAGTGCGAGCTCCGTTCAGAAATTTCTGCGCAATGAACACATCGGCGGTTCGTTGACGACGGTGATGAAATACCTGCATTATTTGAAAGAGGCCTACATCATCAGTTCGATTAACCTGTTTTCGACGAAGGCCAAACGGGCGCTGAAGTACTATCAAAAAGTTTATGACGAAGACGTCGCGTTCAACAGTATCCGTCAGACGGGGGGACGCTGGGATCTGACCCACAATCTCGAAAACGTGGTGTACAACGAACTGCTCTACCGAGGGTTTGAGCTGTCCGTTTATACGGCTAACGAACAAGAGATTGATTTTTTGGCGGAAAAAGAAGGGAAGCAATACCTCATTCAGGTGGCCTACAGCATTGTTGAAGAGAGCACCTACCGTCGAGAATTTGCGTTGTTCAATAAATTGGATCAGTCAAGGAAAAAGATCATCATCACCAATGATGAGGTGGATTTTTCAACGACTACGGTAACGCACATGCGCCTCAAGGACTTTTTGGAAGGCGCAGAACTTTGAAGAGGTTCTCCCGGCAACAAAGCGTTGCCGGGAGAGTGAGTGAAAAAGGATCAGAAGACGTACTTCAGACCGACCTTGCCGCCGACGGACGAGGTGCCGTCCTTACCGCCGCCCAGCATCATGTTGGCGTTCACCATCAGGTTGCCGTTCTGAGCACGGATGCCGAAGTCACTCTGTACCGGGCTCGTGTCGATCACCGTCTGATCGGCGCCGAGAACAGAGATTTCCTTGTCGCCGAACGTCGGTA
>OIWS01000800.1_pt1 | contig 36308 bp, 50 predicted proteins | sample 1587611 | NCBI WGS metagenome assembly OIWS01 (sample SAMEA3888919, study PRJEB22519) | human gut metagenome | biome: human gut; feature: human-associated habitat; material: faeces | place: Denmark | collected 2010 | reverse complement strand
AACCTGATACCACAAACCTTCCGGACTCTGATACTTTTTCAGAGTCTTTGCTATCTGATTCAAAATAACCAATACAGAATCACGTCCCGGCTCATGCAAAGGTATAAAATCAAGATTATCAACTATAGCCATTGTATACCACCCTAAAGCACGTCCCCAGCAATGTTGTGACTGACCGGTTGTTTTATCTGCCCATTTTTCTCGCTTGCTTACATCACATGCATGACGGAACAGTCCATTTGACGGATCATAGGTGTGACGTGCAACAATCTTTATCTGATTTATCACTTCCTGATAGGCATGCGGATCATTATTTCGATAAGCATATTCAGCAAGAAACGGCGTCCCCATATAAAGCCCATCCAGCCACATTTGATTAGGATAAACTTTTTTATGCCAAAAACCGCCATCTTCATTACGAGGCTGACCATCAAACTGCATTCTCAACAGATTTAAAGCCTTTTTATATTTTTCATCCTTAGTCTGCTCATAAATCCGGAAAAGCATTTTCCCCGAATTTATACGGTCTAAGCTATAATCTGTCAACTTATATTTCTTTATCGTCCCATCCTCATTTACCATTGTATCTGCATACGGCTATCTGATCTGAATCTACTATTGTAGAAGAACTTGTACCGTTGTAATATATCAAAAGAGACCCTTTTGTTATCTTTATTAATGTACCACTTACTGCAATACCGAATATTTTGAAAATCCCTGAATTAGTAGCTCCTGTTATACCCATTCCACCTCTGAATATCTCCGTATAAACATTAGCCCCATATTGTATATCTTCGGCATACATCCTGTTGCCTGAAGTAGTATCTACCTGCATTAACTGTGTCTTCATATTACTATAATTTTATAGTTTATTCCATATAATAATAGAGCTCTTATAACCTTAAGGAAATAAGAATAATCCTCCGTGTTATTTTGAAGTTCCGGAGGAATAATTATATTGACTACTTTAGATGTAGAGTGATTAGGCATATAAAACGCACTGGCAGAAGTCTGGCTTAATGAAGGCATGAATACCTGTGAACCGTCTGACTGACTTTGTGAATAAAAGAATTTACCGCCTTCATCATCCCCATATTGGATAAATATATTAGGATATTTATCCCCGAAAATATCTTCTATGACTTTTTTTACTGCATAATTCCCATATCCACATCCGGCTATTTTGTAATATTCCACCCTCTTTGAATTAAAATGGGGAAATAAAATTTTTATAGGATAGAACATACATGATAGAAGAATATATAAATAATTCAATTTACATTCTGAATCTACCAAATAATTAGCCCTGAATCTTTGGTAAATAAATTTAGATATGTCGAAATCACGAAACCGCTTCATACTTAAATGTATTCTGTGTGCCTTCTTTAAAATTGAAATATCCGGACACTAAATTTATTTTATTTGATGTAGTAGTTGTGGAACTATCTGCTGTTATCTTAACACTACCTATATACACATTTATAACCCCGTCAACTTTCATTAGTTGAGAAACAATATCATTAATATAATAGGTATTCCCTAATATTACATTCTGTTCTATTTCATCTAATTTATCTGAAATATTCTGTTTTAATTGGTCTAAAGAAATAACAGAATCATAAGAAATAAGATTTTGAGAACTATCTATTTCTATTACATCCGCTTCTTCTGATTTTATATTCACCGGGAGTCCGAATGCCGTAAAATTTTCAAAATATGAAGAAAAAGAAGACAGCTGATCGGGAGTTAAAGGAATTAGATTATTATTTGAGTCTGTAGTAGCTACATTAAGAGTGATAAAATTATCTTGAATAGATACTGCAGCTTGTTTTATGATCTGTTTAGAAGTGTCTATTTGCGCATATCCTAATTTATGCAATGTAGTATCTATTTCTATTAAGTCTACACCTTCCTGATATCCCTTCGCTATATCTACATAATAACTCTGGTTTAACACTCTTTGGTTTAAAGCTGCATCGGATATGATAGTTTCAGTATTTGATAATTCAATATTGATAATATCTATAATATCACTTGCGAAAGTGGCTATTCTATACCATAATGCACTCGCACTTTGATTAGCAAACCCAAAAAATGATTGGATATTAGCAATAATCGAATTTTTATATTCTCCAGCCATAATTATATACTCGTTTTTTCAACTGTAATAGTTCCAGAAGTGGGATTATAAGTTATAACTTCACTATATATCTTATTTATTCCTGAATCAAAGAATGCTATAGTCCATTTGACATTATCACCTCCGACACTTTCACCCCAAAATGTCAAACACTCTGTTAGACGTCCGGCACTATCATTTATTGTAAATCTCGTACCGTAATAGGTACTCATTATAACGGAGTCATCATAAGTGCCGAAAATGTCTGATAGCCAACCGTTCATATTCTCATAACTATCTCCTGTATTATATTGTAAAATAGAATTATCAATATTTATAGTGATATCACATGTTCCATTTTTATAAAAAAAGGATGTTATATTTAATGTACCAGATTGTAATACACAATATATTATTGTTCCATAATCATATACTGATGTATATCTGTGATAACAGATATTTAAGACAGTACCGGCGGTATTATGAGATAAATATAATGGGGTATATACTCCATTGTATAGCATATATAGATTGCTTTTACAAGCATTCTTTAAATCATCTGCATCTTTAAAATTCGAAGTTAGCCATTCTTGTATTTCTTCTTGTGAGGACAAACCTACTAAGGAAGGGACATTACGGGACAAATTAAGGTCTGTTGCTTGAACTCTTAGTTTATAATTAGAATCTGATGAATCTCTTGTAATAGTTCCATTAAATAATATCGAACCTTTTTCATTATCCCCAATATTATTATAAGAAATACAACTATAATTAAAAGTAGTCTCACTGATATTTATAGATATGGCACTTTGAACTCCTATACTTTGGCAGAATAAAGTATGATTTTCTGTAGTTAAATAATTATACAGATCGTCATATGTAAATCCAAATATGGTAAATATTTGTTTAATATCATCGCTTTTATCTGTATTCCCTAACATATTTAAAAAATATATAAATCCTGAAAGGGATTTTACTATATTTTCTGTCGATTGCTTTAATGCAGCCTCGATTTGATCAAATGTATAACTTAAAGTTTTAGCCATTTTTAGAATATAAAAGGTTATTACTCGTATCTCTTAAAGGTATATTGTCAGAAGACGATAAATATTCTGTTGAATTATTTATCACATCCAAAGAATCCCATATTTCGGATATATTCGATTGTAAAGTGTTAATATCAATGGACTCATTGGCGAAAGGATATTTCTCTGCACGCAAAAGAGCCTCATTATTACTTTTCTTTATATCGGTAGTATTAAGAACCTGCCCTATTTCTAAATCCGGAGTATAAGAAGTTATATTATTAAGTTCAAGTAATAAATCTATTTCTTGAATATCTCCGGATATACATAACATACAATCATATATATTCTGTCCGTGTTTTACAACATAACTACTCATTTGTTATCTCTTGTTTATATTTTACAGATAGATCATATTCATATTCTCCGAAATTTTCCAGAACAGTTATATTTATGTTAGCTGATTGCGCCCCGTCATTATATAGTTGATCTACACATTCGGATGAAAGTCTGTTAGCTTCATTTTGATTGCATAATATCCCGATTTCTTTAAACCCTATTCCTTTGCCTGCGTTATTAAGGTCTACACAGCTTTTAGAAAAGAACATAGCCCCGTTCTGTAATGAACATGGATCGGCTATAAACAAATCATGTTCATTAAACTTTATATCATTATTATCAAAATCGAAATATATATCCTGCATATATATATTGTTTTATACAAACTTACTAATTAATAATAAAAAAACAAATTAATGAGTTATTTTTTCATCTTGATAATCCGTTTCATCAAAATTATTCGCTGTACCAGTTATTTCAGGCAAAGGTGTATTGCTCGTTCCTTGTGGGACAACATGCGTATGGTCGTTGAATGTAGATATGATATTATTTACCGTACTTACAAGCTCGTTAAGTTTTGAAGTAAGTTGTTCTATATAGATCAAAGGGGAATCCCCACCATTAAGAACGATCTTATCATTGGTAATTGAAATAGTAGAATTACCTATTGTAATGTCCGCCTTATCCAATTGGGTAAAAAGGATAGGGAAAGCAAGTGACGGATCATTCTGAACAAATCCTATTATTACAAGTGAGCCTATTGTAGGGGTAACGATAGTAGAGGTCTCGATACCTTGAACACCTGTTAACGGTATGTCTCTTATCTCACTATCCTCTAATGTGGATAAATCGAATGTTTTTTCCTCTATATTTACCGATATAACCTCTCCATACATTAGGGATATAGGCCTCATTTCGGAAATAGCTATAGAAAGACTATTCCCTATTTCTTGCATAGCTGTTTCAAATTTAAGTCCCATAATATTACCATTCAAACCTGTTATCCGTAACCGTTAAAACTCTCCTATAGCCATTTGCCCCTAAACTTATTCTTATTCCAATAACATAAAATTTATTGTTCAGTTCAGGGAGCAAATTATCTGTATATTCAATATAATCGAACATTTTAATATCCGGATAAAGCAATGTAGTTATAGTCCCGGAATTTGTAGTTGACCTTAATCCATTCCAAGCATTTATGGCTATTTCCTTAAGGCCTTCTTCTGTCTGGATAGGTTTATATCCTAAATTTATCCTTCTCGATGATGCCTCTTTATCTCCTGCAGTAGCTTTAACTCGTTTGCCATTTATATAGGCATTAGCTTCGACATAATAATCTTCAAACATCCCGTTTACAGGTTTTATGTCCCTATCTATTACATTAACTTTAGTGTCCAATTTTATGGTTTCTTTATCCGGGAACGTACTTCCTGTACCCATATAAAGATTCCCTTCTTTATCTATCCCGGTAAATATTTTGAACATATCCATTAATCTTTGGCATACTTGAAACGGAGATACACCCTTCCATACTTTCATGTTAAATTCAGAAGTAGCCGTTTCATCTGAAACGGCTAAGGGTTTATAAGACGATGTGAGACCTTGACTGTCACGATATTTTGAAAATGCCTCATTCCCTATTTTACAGCAATATTCTAACCCTTCTGTTAATGGAGCTTTTTGAACCCATTCTTTATTTACCTTTCCGAATCTCAATATAAAAGCCCTATCTTCCAATATCAAAGTAGTAGGGAATCCGGAGATTATCTGTTTTATGAACCCGTCAAAGATCAATAGAGGTTTTCCGAATTCTACCTGAGCTATATCCTTATATTTTGCTTTTACTTGTATTTGCGCACCGACTTTTATATTATATTTGGCCAAGTCTACTATTGTCATACCTGTAATTATGTTTCCGGTATTATCGAGTTTGGATACTGTATGTATAGGTATCTTCAATTCTCCCCTTTCTGCAAGATGATCTCTTGTATTGTTGGATTCAAAAGATACGAAGTTGAGTATTTCCCTACCTTCTACCCATACCTCATTTTCGCATATAAAATAATTTAATCGGCAGTTAGGCATATCAATTTACAAATAATGTTTGTGTTGTTAAATCCACCTCCATTAAGGTTAAGTTTATCATAGTAATGTCAGAACCTTCCGTAGGGATTATATTGTATCTTGTTAATGTACAATATTTTATACCTAAATCTTTTGTGATATAGGGATTAGATACTTCAAAAACAGGCTGATCTTTTCTGATGTATTTCAAGAAATCTCCCAATCTGGCTACAGAACGATCCTGTTGCATTATAAAAGACATTTCATCTGTCCCCGTTTTTGCGTCCCATTGCCTACGTTCCATCCTTATTCTCATTTCTATAATTTGAGGCTCATAGAAAGTGTTTTCGAGTATCTGAATGCCTCCTACCAATTGCGATTTTACTATATTGGTAGTGCCGGAAACGGAAAAACTAAATGAAAGCGGCAAGAAATAATCTCCGCATTGAAATATATAATCATAATTCGTATTATATAATTCCTTATTGGAATTATCATCTTTTTTATATAATCTATCGGAATATGACACATAACGTTTTTTCTCTTCCAAACCCTTAGAATATTTACTTTCTTCGGATTTTACGCCTCTTACAGATCTTATTATACCTACAGTTGAGAATGTAAGTTTCATAAGATTATTTGCAGTATCTATAACTTCATTCCCACTTCGAGCTACATCTCCTATCTTACTTAATGTAGAAGCTCCGGCATTAGATACGAGTTCCCCGAATGACGGTACAGAACTATTGGCTGTATAATCTTTTTTTTCTTCCATATCCTATTATTGACTTGAAGCCGTTAATGTAGCATTATTAAAAGCTATATGCAACCCTCTTGTAACAGCATTTTCAGCAACTTCCTCCATTTCCTTTAACAAGGATTCCGTATCGTTGGGTTGCATATTATTTATCATTTCAACAATAGACTTGTTGAAATTTATTATAAGAGCTCTTGACCCTCTTGTGAGGTTTTTAAGTTTTTCTTCATCATTTGAAACTCCCTGTATTTTAGGCTTATAATTATCCATACCGGCCAAAACATCTTTTATAGTCTGTTCTGTACCTACACCTCTTAAAAGATCAAACCCCATTTGATTTAATCTCTTTGATCCAAAACTCAATTCTTTAATGAGTTGAGTATATTCATCTTTTGAAAGTTTTATTGTAGTAGGAGCATTGTTTACACTTGAATATCTCAATTTCCCTTCATCATCCCGGAATAGGGATGTGGATTTTATCCCAAATCGGATAAGATTGTTTTTCAGGAGAGAATTATTAGATAATTGAGAAAATAATGCTCTCTGTTCAGGACTATATTTATCCGGGTCTTTTAATCCTCCATACAAAGTCCCGGCTATACCTCCTACTCCTCCTCCTATTGGTCCTCCTACAGCATAACCGGCCACAACCCCTTTTGCTGCATTGGAAATAATATTCTTTATTCTTATAAATTCATCGGATTGTAGAAACTTTGCAAAGGAACTTCCTATGGATATAATACTCATTACAAAATCCTCGAAAGTATTCAATAAAGGTTTAAAATCTATCTTCCCTATTTCAGCATATAGTCCTTCCAATGCTTTATTTATGCTTACTGAAAGATCGGCTATTGCAATATAGAATTTTTCAAGGGATTTCATTTTCGACATAGATAATTCTTCTTCCGATAACGCTACCCTTCCTCTTGCTACGGCCACGTCAGATAAATTATAGGATTCTGAAAATTTAGCGAAGGCATCTATAAGAGCCTGCGGATTATTGCGGATAAAACTATATATATCCTCTCCTTTATTCTTTGATTTCGCCCTTAAATCAAATACATATTTTTCTATTAAAGGAACTGACTTGAACAATTCCTTCATATCTATTCCCTGCCAAGTAGTTAGTAATTGTTGTAAGTTCAACCCTACAATTTGCATATCTCTGCCCGACATGGCAGAAATACGTGATGCCACATTTGCGAAAAAATTAGCGTCCCTATCGTTTAATTTTGTATTACCTACCGTAAGACCTGATAAGGTATTCAATAAAGATATTGTGCCTGAACGGCTCGCACCTGTTTTTGCGGCTATATCCGAAGCATTCTTATATATATTCTCAAAATCGCTTCCTCGTGTCAGCCTAACCATATCATAGGTTGCGGTATTTTGAATTGCAGTAGTTACGCTTTCCCCCATTAAAGAGCGTTTCCCGAATTTGTATAATAATCCGCCTCCCACTACACCAATGGCATTAATCCCTATTAACGCTCCCATCCCTGTAACAAATTGTCGGAGAATAGGAATTGTTTTCAATATAACTTGTGAGAACTCATTAAACATATTCAGGAAATTCCCGAAGTTTCTTCTTGCTCCTGAAATAGAAGTAGCATTCGACCAAAAATTCTGTTGGAATCTTCTTCTGGCTCTTTCCGCATCTTCCAGTTTCTGGAAAGTCTGTGAGAAATCGAAAAATTTGTTATGCCTGAATTTATAGTTTAAATATCTGAATCCTCTTTCTGTTTTATAATCTATAATATTGCGTGAGGCAGAGGAGGAAAAACTTCCTGAACCTCCGCCATTCACACGCACATTCCTCGCCTTTCTATTAATATCTTTCAGCTTATCGTCTACTAAATTAAGCTTTTCTAATATATTCCCTTTGAGGTCTAAAACAACAGAATAATTCATATCATTTCTTTTCGTGAAAAGGAGCTAAATCTATGTTATATATCATCCAATATGCCCCAATAGCATAATCGCTTATCTCTTTAGCTGATAATCTTTCAGTGATCTGATCTATCGGGATATTGAAATATCGTGAAATTAAACATTTCTGAATAAAAAGGCAATCTCTTTTTAATATTTCTTTTACATCTTCATCTATTATTCTTGAATAGTCTTTTCCTCGCTTCCGGATATTCCCATTTGGCGAGAAATGATGATAAAAAAATCGGCTATATCCTTCTGAACTTCTTCGGATTGGAAAATAGTCAGACAGGCGAAAGCGTCTTTGGATATTTCCTCTCTTAATTTAGGGTCTACTATACATAATTTGGCATATTTTACAGCATCATCCATAATTGCATCCATATCCATATCACCATTTCTGTTAAGACCGAATGCGAATTTAGAATGAGCCAAGTTAGTCCTTTGAAGTTTGAAAATCTGCAAGTTATTAACCTCTTTTTCCGTTTCTATCATTTCAGAGGTTTTAGGGTCTGGTACTGCCGACATATATTTTAAGTTCGGCAATTCGAAAATATTTCTCATTTTGCGTGTGATTTTTTAACCGGGAACTTTTTAATGGAGTTCCCGGTAGTAGATTAATTAATTGTAGCTGGTAATACAGTGGTATTTCTTATAATACCTGTTCCTTGAAATTCAAGGCTTATTATTGTTTGAGGATCGTTAGCAGTAATACTCCCGTTTTCGTCAGAGAAAATGACATTCGTCCATGTAGTAGTAGCTGCATAAGGCTGGATCGGGTTTCTATGATTGTAAGTCACTGAAATAGAGAACTTAACGTTACTGTTTATCAATGAAGCTACCGGGTTCGTATGAGTAGCCGCATAATTATTAAGTATGGCATTCCATTCTCCGGATTGTATATCCAAAGACCCTGTATATGAAGCGTTTATCGCCTTTATTGAAATAGGGTCTTTATATGATATGGCATATATGGGATTAACGGACTGCGACAGTCTCCAATTCATAGAAGCACCGGTTTCAATCTTTATAGGTGTCCCGCCTTCGAAAGAAATATATATATCCACATCGGCAGAGCTTACGATATATTCTGATTTATCCATGATATAATATTATAAAGATGAAACATAAAAAACATTCACATATCCTTGCTCCATGGACGGAGAAGGCAATATTTCAACTGTACATTGTATCGCTTTAGATTGTACGTAATTACCGTCCTTTTCAGAGAAAGTAACCCGTATGTCCGAAGCCTGACCGGCATTCAAACGAGGCTGTATATATCTCGAATAAAAATCCGAAGACATAGACGACTTGTATGAAGCGAGGATTGTCCCGTCACTTTCAACCGGGATATTCACATTAAGATACAATGTCAAGAACTGTTGGGCATCATCACATACTGCATTTCCTACACGTACCATTTCAAGTTTAGAAAGTGCATTTGTAGACAAATTGCACGTTGATCCGTCATTGTAGAAAAGCCCTGTAATCATAGGTCTCGTTCTCAAAAAGACATAGCCTTTTTCACCGATAATATCATTCTTTGCATTGTTAAGTTGAGATACCGGTGTGCCGGATTGGTAGGTAATAGATCCTGTAGTATTCTTTACATTAGTAAAGTATGCTTTTTGCACTGTGCTTCCCAAAGAGACATTACCTATTGAAGCCTGTATATTCCTTCCGGAAAGTATTCCACCCACATGTCCTGTACTTGATATTCCGTAACCGTGAATATCGGTGATATTATACCCTACCAATGGAGCATTAATACCGGACGCATCCGTTAAGTTCGTGACATCGATAGGAGTAGTTGCGGGGTTAAGGAACGCCCCGTCATATATACCGCACATACGAATGGAATTGTCATTAGACATATCCTCCAGAAAAGTTTGGAATGCAGCAATATCCGTTAAATCATAATCGCAATTCAACGCACTACCTGTATATTTTGTACTTGCTGCGGCTTTCTCACCTTTACAAAGGATAAATATTCTGGGTCGCAAAGCATATCCGTTTTCTACGGTCTGCATAACGGCATCCGCTACTTTACCGGAATAGAACGAAGCCTGTGAGAGCGAACCGGATTCGCCGTACGTGAATGTAGTACCGCATATCCATAATTTTGTCCCTGAACCGGCATTGGCATAGAAATCTGCGATATGTGTGTATAATCGTGATCCGGATGAGCTTAATTGCTCTGTTTCCCATTCTTGGGTAATCCCCAAAGCGGCGGCATCCTGAAGTCCGGTAATCATATAGGCTTTATCTTGCAGAAAAGTGCTTGAAATAGCAGGGGCATCCGCAAAAATCATCGCAATAGATTCATCGCTCTGGTTATTACCTATCTGGCTATCGGATAATGATACATAAATACCTGTTTTAGCCATAACATTTAATTTTTAATTGTCTTTTCAGCCTTCTTTCTTTTTTTTATTTCAGCTTTTGCAGCTTCAATATCTACTACAGGGGCATCGACTTTCTTAACTTCGTCATTATCCACATATTTTTCCATTAAAGAAGTAAATGCTTCATTGTCTAAAGGGCAATTGTCTTTTGTTATTTTAGCCCATTGCATAGTCTTTTTACCTTTAGAACGTTCGAAAGTATCTTTGCACCTGTCTGTAGCATCGACTTTTGTACGGAACATATTACCGTCAGAAGTAACATATAAAGTATCGAAAGCAGTGACAAAAGCAAGAAGTTCTACAAAGAAAGAATCTTTAAATTCAGTTGTTTTCATAATAATTGTTTTTTGTGCGTGTAATAATATACTTAGTCACATTTCTGTGACTAAGTAAGATAATATTTATCCTGCAGATTTTGCAGGTACAATCAATCCAGTTCCTACACCGTCCTCACGGGCTGCACCGCAACCTGTACGGAAATCCATTGAGAACATCCAACCGTAACGGGTCGGGTCTTGTACCATGTGTACATGAGTATTACCGATACCAATAATAACCTGTGACGGGAAAAATCCGATACCCACTCCGTAGGCAGTAGCTGCCAACGTAGGCGGAGTGTATGATGAAGGAATATTACCGTTAGATTCCAAAGGAATACCATATAATTTCGGGTCTACGATAGCAGAAGTTGCCGTGTTCCATAAAGAGGTGATTGAACGTGCATGAATTTCGAAATTATATGCTGTAGTACCCATTGGCCGGATGCTTTCTGTCGGTCTGTTCAGCAAGTTGACAAATGAAGAATCCGCAATCAATTGGTTGTAATATACCGAATCCAATATCAATTCAGGATATTCATAATCGAAATTGAAATTCTGATTACGGAATAAAGAACTGAGGTTCAAGATATCTGCAACGGTAATTTTCGTTATCTCTCCGGCAGCTGTAGTGTTGGCGGGGAACATTCCTGCAGAAGCGAAATATTCTGTTCCTGACATGGTAACTTTATTATCTGCAGCAGCTGTAGCGATAGTTTGAAGATAGTAATTATGCGCTGCATTACTAATTACTCTCAATGCTTCCGCCATACCCCAACCTCGTTTGTCATAGTTGAGCATATCATCATTCGCCTGTTGGAATAAAGTAGGTTGTAATGAGAATACCCGTGTAGGGATTGCGATAGCTGCATCATCATAAGAATAGGGGGTAGCCTGATTTGCAGGTACGTTATTCCCATAATATACGGCAGGATTATATTTGCTTTGTACATGAATAGTACCGGCCTGTGTAGATGAAATACGTGGGATTCTGTCTGCAAAAGTATTCACCGGGAATAACAGACGGAAAAACAGACCTATCCAATTTACAACGGCCAGATCAGGGTCTCCCATAAACTGATATGTCTTCCCACCGGCCTGTAACATTTCATGATCGTTTACGATAGCCGTAAGCATTTCGTTAAGACTCATTTCTCCCCGTTTAGGGTTTGAAATTCTTATCTGTCCCAAAGCGGACATTAATTTTTCGTCATTGAGCATTACAGACGAAATTTCTTTCAAATCATCCTGTACTGAAAGCAATTCGGAATCTGTAGCCTTTGCAGAAAGGCGAGCCATTCTAACTACTTTCGAGGCTTTTGATTTATCTGAAAGATAATCGTTTAAAGATGTGTAATTCGCCATAATTTGATTTGATTTGTCAAAAGATAAAGTTTTTTCTTCTGGATTGATAGCTAATTTTTCCTTTTCGGGTTCTTTTTCGATTTCGGATGAAAGTTTTTCCTTTTCATCTTCTTCGGATTCCAATTTCTCCTCTTTTACCGGATTCTGATCTTCTTCTTTTTTCCCCAATAAAGAAGAAAGTTTTTCTTCAAAACGAGAAAGAATACCGCTTAATCCGGATGAGAGATTCTCTTTTTCCTGCACCTCTTGTTGGATTTCTTCCATTTCAGGAGCTTTTTCTAATTTTTTTTCTTTTTCTTCCATAGATAAATAATTATTTATTTCAGTTTCGAAGTCGGCACTAAGTTGTTCGACCTGTTGGGATTCGGTAATGCAGAACTCTACCGGCAAACATCCTAACTTAGCGTTTTTCTCTCTTATGGCCACGGCATCTTCATTAGACGGAATTGCTACCAATGAAATTTCATATACTTCAAATTTGGTAGTGAATTTTCTCCCTTTACGTTCTGCAAATTCTACTTTTCCCGCTATTGAAACAGCATTATAAGAGCCTTCTTCATACATTTGTTTATATTTCTGCCCTTCTTTTGTGGATGCGAATACCAATATTCCTTCCCACCTCTTTTTTTGTGCATTCAGTTTGATGTCCCTTACACTTCCGATAGGATTATCCCATTGGAAATGCTGTAGCATCAAAACAGGATTCTTGCGGTATCTGCCCCAATCGAGGCTGTTGTTCATTACCACATAACCCCTGTCGTTTACGGATTCGTTAGATAATACTTGTACAATCATAATTTATAAATTTTGCCATTCGTCCAATTTAAGAAGTTCTTCAAGTGCATCACCATAGTATAAAGGATAATTGTTGCTGCCTTCATACAAAGTTACGGGCACTAAACGCTCATATTCTTCTTTATGAATAAGCGTCTTACTCCCGTCAGCGTTTCTTCTTCTATACATTAAGTCCTTATCGAAAGGGACTAATTCTATTGTAGGAACTACATACATAGCTATCATAATGTCATTCCGTTATATTGCAAACTCGCTTTATAGTTGTGTTCTATTTCTTCATCCGTTAATTTCCTCGTATATGCAAGGAAATCATAGATTTTAACCTTACACGAATATCTGGGTGGATTTGCATAAAAATTACCTGCTCCAATACATAAATTATATACATATTCAGGATTATTTATCAAACCGCCAGTATTCCCTAAATATATATTCAAAATGCCTTTTTCTAACGAGAAATCTTTTGTGTATAATTCACTTCCTAAATTAGATGAATTAAAATAACCATAAATATTGTTAGCTGGAATTTTGCCATTAGAGATACCCCCGAATAACGATCGGTCATTCCCAATCATAGATGTCAAGCTATAATAAGGAGATTGTTTTGTGTTTACAATATCTTCACAAACAAGAAGTACAGATTTTGTAGTAACGTCTGTCCATGCGACATTACTGAAGTCATCTACCCCGTCATATTGGATATAACCGTCTCCGTAACCTGAATCGCCTGTATATGCGAAGTTTTTATTTTCAAGGTCGTTCCCGTTACCGGACAGATCGGGCAAGATATTTTTATTCTCATCCGTGTTGCTTCGTCCTCGACCTGTATAGTAACCGATCAGACCGTCTTTGATATAATCGAATATTTCCGTTACCTCGCATTCGGTTACGATTCTCGGATTTACATCATCTTTGACAGTGCTTATCCATGTCTGGTTATCGTAAGTAGGGATATCCCCCACATTTATCTCTGTTTGTGATTCATTTTCAAGTACATATGTAAATATGGTAGACTCATCCTCGATCATTGCCTTAAGATCAGATTCGGTCGGATAGTCGTTTATATCATACACAATATAGAATCCGTATCTAAGAGAATTCGTATATACCCCATATACATTATTCCACTTATTGGATGTGGAATCCCCTGTATAATAGAATTTATTGCTGTAAAATGCGGTTGCCGAAGGACTTACAGAACCTTGTTTTACAGAACCGTTTACCCTTACGAATCTCAAATCCCCGTTCGTTTCCTGTGCAGAGAATGAATTTACCGTGAATCCTCTGCTTATCCCTATTCTTTTGTGCAGCGTCCATTTTGCGGCAGCTCTATCATAGGCTACTTCATCCATTGTGCCGTATACCGACCTTAATATGCCGTCTGATGATGCGTCGGTAAGGGATTTTCTGATATCTATTTCCAAAGAGACGTTATTTTCGGAATCTCCGGTTAGAAGTGTTATAGTGTTGTCACCCACTGACTGTATTTCTATCGGTGAGAGAGGTGTAGCCTCTCCGTTCTGATAGCTTTTCCCATGAATGGATAATGATTTTATCTTATCCGACCCTTGTATGGTATTCCATACCGGGAATTTCTCTCCGGATGCGGTAACGGTTACGAGTCCCGGGTCAGGGCTTTCCCCATGAGCCCCTTGCAGGGTTATGAAAAATTCCTGCAAGGGTACTGTGGGGAACGAGGAAAGCTGGTTTGAGAACAAATTGCATGAAAAAATAAAAGAGAATACATCAATGTCCTTGCTTAGGTTTTCGAGTACCCCTACCTGTGTATATGTAGACATTCCCTTATACATGATATTCAGTCCGTTAACATTCATGAACTGTTTGAAATACGTGCTTTGCTTGTTATTCCACAGTTCATCCCTTAACAGATACGCCCAATCTCTTCTATCCTCATATATCCCGTCATCTTCCGACATGGTATAGTTCAGAAGATCGTCCATATACCGGATGTGTATATTTATGCTGTCCAATATATTCCCGGATATGAATACGGTAGGATTTTCGGAGGGGGCAACGGTAATAAGGATTGCCGGCAGTGAAGTGTTTACCGTAAAACGTCCTTCTACGGTATTTGCGGTATATACGGGGATATTGTTGTCCTTGACTACCTCCGTACTCCTTAAAAACTCTGCTATGCACTTTGTAAGCGATCCTATCATGCCCTGAATTATTATTCTGCCACTAAAATAAGTATAAAAACGAATAAAAAAAATTATTTGAGGAATTTTTTGATAGTCCTATCTATCTCTCTATCAACATCCCTCATGGTTTTTGTGCCTATTCCTGCGTGTTTTCTTGCCGGGATGCGTGGTGCAGGGCGGTTGATGCCATATCTTTCCTGAATCCAACGCCCTTTTGTCTGTCCGCCTTCGTTCTGCACTTTAGCATAAGGGACATCGGACTGTACGCCGACCTTTATGTTGAATCCCCCGAGACGTTTTACGTATGTTTTATAGCTGTTGTACAGTCTTCTTGTGCGCAACAGCTTCTTATATCCGAGTTTCCTTCCGGAAGGTGTTTTCAGTATGTCATATCTTCTTTCCGGCCACCTCTCGAACTTGCCGTCATTGGTATAACCCTGAGCACGGAAGTTCCTTTGGGTCTCTTTTACCATATTCTCGGCGATTCTTATCGGCATATTGAATCTCAGTTCATATCCGAGCCCTTTTACCTGCGATATGAGGTCATTTATCGTTCTCATCCGTCTTTTCCTTGCTGAAAATGTCCCCTATTTTCGCCATTGCAGAAGAATACCATGACTTATTCTGCACTTTAGGGTTGAAATCGCTTTTATCCAGACCTACTCTCTCAAAGAAAGCACGTGACAGTCTTATACCCTGTTTACTGGCAGCATCCGAAATTATCTTGAATTTCTCCATTGTAATAGACTTATCGGGGATTATATCTACATATTTCCCGGAGAGATCGATATTCGATATAAGTCTCCTGAGCTTAGGCATGTATATAGTACGGAAAGCGGAAAGACATCCGTTAATATCCTCTCTTTTCTTATCCTCATAAAGCTGTAAATGGGCTTCAACGAGATTCTCCGAATTGGTGTTCTTTTCCGTAGAGCCTAATAACGTACCTCCGGTTACGAGCTGCATTATCTCGCTGAAACGATTCATGATATTCTCTTTGAAAGTACGGAATGCTTCCGGAGCGGCATTTATCATATCGCTTTTCATTTCCACATTGTACATCCTCTCTCCCTTATTGTATTTGTTCGATTCATAAGGAGATATAAGGATAGTAGTAGGATTATCCAACTGTCTGGCAAGATCAAAGGCAAGATTCTTCGATATTTCATTACCGGACTGATACCCGAGAGTAGTACGAGGATATGAGCTCCGTGTAGCGAAGATAGACCAGTTCATATAAGATTGCTGTATGTCTATCATAGCTCTGGAAATCTGCAACAACATACCGAACATGAAATCCTGATCATCATTGGGCTGTATGAAAAATGTGTTGGCATAATCGTCGATATCGGCTACCTGATCATAATCGTATGTCATGCTTCTCACCGCCCTGTTCTTTATGTCTATATTCCTTAACGGGAAATCCGCCACCCGGTCATTCTCTATGTCTATCTGTGGCACTCTGATGCCATAGAACAAAGACATGCCGTATGATCTTACAAGGAATCTGAACCATTTCGTATTACATATCATCCCCGTAGCATAATCATCTATTGTGCCGTCCTCATTCCGTATGACAAATTCATGATTCATAAGCGGGACAATACGTTTGTCTATCTGAGAAACCACAAAAGGCGAGGATTGAACCACCCAAGAATATAAAGTGTCGAGATAGGTCATGTCAGAATAATTCATAGCCCTGTTATACGCTTCTCTCCAATAACGAGGGGTGAACCTGAAATCATAAAAATTAGGGAGATATTGACTCTCTATACCAGATATGCCTACTTCGTAGGGTATCTGTATCGGATTAATATCCGGTTGATGAAATTTTGTCATAGCTTAACCTAAATAAGTGTTCTCATCCGTATATACTATACCGTATGCGTCCGGAGATTCCTGCTCGGGAGCATTGTACATAACCGAAGTCCCATTCTTCAAATCTTCCACAATACCGCATACCTGCTTGTACTCATTGTACAAAGGCTCACTGATGTTAGAAGAAATACCTGCAAAATAAAATGAAGTAAGAACTACAACAATGTAGTATAAGGTCGGATCGAAATCTTCCGAATCCCTCTGCGCCTTAAGAGCATTGTCTATATCCCATTTACCTTGTAACTCACGCTTTAAATAACCTACCGCATTCAAATAGGCATTGTCTAAAGCATTAGGATTCATAGCCTTCGTATTCTTTATCGTTATGGGCTGAATCCACGTCTGAATGTCCGTCTCTGTTATAAACATGGCTTAAACTTTAATTAATTGTCCGTCAACAACACAATATATGTCAGATATCTTCTTATCCGAAGAATGAGTTATCTTATACCTGTTTATTAAAGATGTACCCTTGGCTACAGCATCCGGAATATCATCCTTCTCAATAGAACTGTATGAAAAATTAATGAACTGATCTACAGCTAAATCCCCCATTTCCGTGTCCCTCATCTCTTCATTAAAGAAAAAACGATGATTCCTGAACATAGGCTCTAACGTAGACTCAATATTCAAAAACTTGTTGCCATTGTTCCTGTTGTCTTTCTCTATAGGAAAAATAACCCCCTTCTCCTCCTCAAATGCCGTTATCGTATCTTCAAAATCAAAAGGTATCTGCTTGTTCTCTATAACTATGTCCGGCGGATAAGGCGGCATCATGTACAAATCATATAACCCCTCCAACATCTCATATGTGCTCCCCTGTATCGCATGTACGCCTATCAACCATACACTGTTATTCGTTATCCCTAACAATACTACCGCCTTGTAATCATTCTTCGCAGTTTCCTTGGCGGAAGGGTCTATGTATATCAACAACTTCCTGAAACTGTCCCATGAAGGGAGAGTTCCCCAAGGAATACACGTAAATATCTCTCCCTCACTCTCATCATAATAATCCCCCTCCAAAAACCGCTTCCTGTCTGTCCTCGAAGCATTTGCTAACGTAGCCCTGTATTCAGACGATATGTTCCCCTCATTATCCCCTATGTTGAACTTCATTATATAAAACCTGTCCGTTATCTCCTTAGGCAACTTCTTATTCGTCCCTATCTCCTCATGCCTGAAAAATCGCTTGTAATTCCAATGACTCTTTAACGAAGGATTCAACGCAAATAACATGTAATTCGGAAAATTATCCGTCAATAACTGACATAACCTCGAATATAACTTACTTATCGGCTGCCACGTCAACTCACTTATCTCATCCGCAAATATATGACCCCACTCAGTAGATAAGATCGTATCATACTTGCTTCCACTGTCCTTTCCCCCATGCCCTAACATGCTGAAAAACTTTATGTAATGTCCATTGTAAAAGACCAAACTCTGCTTGTTCCCTATATACCTGCAAAACTTCGTCCCCCTTACTCGCAACATTTCAATACTGCTTATCCCATTATGATTCGCTATCGCTCCTAATACCGCCGGTACTGTCTGACTCAACATCCCATCCAATAAACTCTGAAACGTCTTCCGCAATACCAAACAATTCGCCCCATAAACTATACACTGTACTATCAAAAAATATACTATCACAAACGTCTTCCCACTCCGTGATGCCCCATAAAATAAAAATTCCCTATAACGCCGTGACATCAACATGTTGTACATCTGTACCTGCTTCGGCTTTAACGGTATGTTAAGATCTATCCTCATCTCTCTATCTTTATGTCTATCCCCTCTACTTCTATTTCTCCATCTTCTCCCGTCTTCTCCTCCTTGCTTATTAGCCCTACTCCCATCTTATTCACCGTATCACTCGAATTCTTATATAACGTAACTATCTTGTTATATACATCCAACTTCTTACTTATCCTCTGTATCTCCTTCTCATTGTCACTCAATATCAACAGCTTCGTTAACCTGTTTACCTCTTCATACAAATTCAAACATTGCAACATACTCGCACTCTTACCAAACTTGTTGTAGAAATCTCGCTTCTCCTCTTCACTGATCTCTATCTTCGGTAAGTCCGGCAAACGTCGTAACTGCTCCTCCCGCTCATTCGCCTTCTGCATCAATAATACATCTTGTGCACTCATACCCACAAATATAGACATTTTTTTTTATCTTACAATATCCGAGGGAGATTAGTAAGCCCCACACCCCCACCCCTGTTTACCCTGAAAATTAATTCATCAAACAAACATCCTCGCTCGCTTCGCTCGCTCGTACAATTTTGCGCTCAATCGAAAGCTCGGATATCGGGGCATCAAGTTCTTTCGCCTTCCTCGCATCAACGTTTTCCCAACGACCTCTCAGCGTTTTCCCAGAGCTTCAAAAAAAGCTTTCCAAACGTTTCCTCAGCGTTTTCTCAACCCCCTCAACAAATTAACAGAGTTAAGTTAATCGCTATCCCATTTAACAATTATCCTCTATGCACTTAATCGTACGTTACCGCTATTATTTCATTAAAATGAAATAATAGCTATATTGTATATATATTACGTATATATATTATATATATAGGGTGTCATTGCACCTTACACCAGCAATGAGATAGCGGTGCAGAATTCTAATCCTAATGTTAAAAAAGAGACTTTTATTTAATACGACAGAAAGGACAGATACGTTAATATGGGAGGGGTCTCAAAAGTTAACAGATGTTGCGCAATAAATATAATGTATGCTGATACGCAATAAGTTACAAAAACCTTGAGTTAAAATATAGTTAAATGCGTAATAATATTAGGGTATAACAGATGAATATAGTACATTTGTATATACAAAAAAAGGAACAAAACTAAAACGAACAATTATGATAAAGAATGGCATTTTAATCAAGCTTTCAACTTTAGAGGGAACATTTACCAGCAATGATGCAACGATATTAGGGGGTAAAAATTCGCTTCTTTCGGACGATAAAAGAGATCTCTACGTAGCACTAAAAAACCCTTACGATTTCGGGAAATTTCTGCAACGAGTATCAAAAGAAAACATTGGAAAGTCATATACATGCTATTTTTACGCCAACTTAATAAATGGCAGGGTAGTAAGGACAAAAGGGATGCAAAAGTATCAAATAACAGCAAAATAATTAAGCTATGGAAACAAACGCAAAACAACAAAATTATTTTACATCCGTATGGGTGGAAGTAAAAGCCACAAAAGGCATCGTAACAAAGAGAGATGAACAAGTCATATTAAATCAACATTTTGTTAGGCATTCCAGGAAACAATCAATTTATATAAACTTCAAGGATAAAGATGCAGCAGTGCATTATCTATCCACTTTTAACAAGCCATTAACGAAGCGTTATGAATGCCGGATATTTACAGATATGCAAATGTCAAAATGTGAAGTGTCTGAAAAAGGTTTATTGATTCCTTTCACAAAAAAGCAAATGAATGAAGTGTATTACATTTAAAAAATAAATATGTGTATAGATAAATAACTAAAAATTGGAGGGCAAAACATGAAAAATTTTGATTTAAATGATGCGAAAGTTTACGGCAATGCGGAGGTTTGCGGTGATGCCTGGATTTGCGACAATGCTTGGATTTCCGGCAATGCGAAAGTTTTTTGGAAATGAGTAAATATTATTTAATTAAAAAAATGACATTATGAAAAAGAATGAGTTGAAATACGCAGAAACAAAACAAATAGGTAAAAATACATTCATAGATGTAGAAATAGGCTTAAAATATATAAAAGAAAACGGCTATTCTTATTTTTACGCAATGGGAGAAAAATACAACCTTAATGGAGGTATAAAAAATGTTTTTGAGTCCGGATGCATTCACGACGAAATATTAAATTATTTTCCAGGATTTAAGATATTTGTTAATATACATGGAAATGACTCTTATGGAATGCCGACGTACATGCTTTCAAATTTAAAATTTGCTATTGATAATAACAAAATAGATGCTATTTGTAGAACTCTGCACATATCTAAAGGAATGGCCAAAGAAATAATTTGTTGGGGGGAGGATATAGATTATATAAAATATTTCTTAGAAGAAAATGACATCATTTTTTCATTGAGGAGAAAGGCCAAAAAAGCTATTAAATTATTAGAGAAATTAACGGGTGATGAATTCGAAAATCCCGACATATTGGGGATTTTCGATTACATCCCATTGGGGAAAGAGAAAAAAGACAGGATAAAAAAAATGCATGAAAAAGGATATTTTACAATAGATAACGTTATTAAAAGGAGGGGGGAAAAAATAAGAGAAATCCAAATGCAGAGGTTAGAAAGCGAAAAAAAGAAATTAGAAAGCGAAAAAAAAGAAATAGACAACGAAATACAAGTGCTGCAATATCTATTCGATAAAGGGATAAAAATTGATTGTCACGCATATTTGCGCTCGGTAAATATTTTGTCGATAAACTTATTAAAAAATGGAGAGGGCGTAATGACTGAAAATGAATATAAAGATTTTATAAAGAGTGTAGATTATTCAAAATTGCCGAAGAACATAAGTTTTGAATTTAATAAAATATAGAGTTATGAAAATAAATGAGACATATGTATATTATTTAATTTTTTCTGATTTTGTAGGCGGATCGACAGAAGAAGAAAAAAAAGAAATTTTATCGGGGAATCTAAATCTATTTAGATCCGATTTCGATAAAGATTTTGGGGATGAAACTATCCAAATATGTTATGAATTACATTTCGACAATGGAAAATGTTATAAGATTAAATATGATATATATATGCTATATAGAGATGAAGAAATAGATGTCGAAGAATCAGAGAAGGGTCGTACAGAGATGTTTAAAAAAGAAATTACAGACTTTTTATCGTGTTATTGGTATGAAATATAAGATAATTATTCTTTTATTAATATTCTTTTTAGGCATGTATATGGATAAAATATATAACGAAGAAGAATGTAATAACAAAATAGAGAAAATTTACGAGTGCAATATTTATGAGTGATCAATAATAAAAAAAATAATTATGGATATAAAAGAATCTATTTCAAAAAGCACAGAAGCTCAAGTTAAAAGGCCGACATTAAAACCTTTTGAGCTACTTAAAAAGAGCCTTACAAAAGGCTCTTATAAAGATAGATTTATAGATATATTAGGAGAAAAAAAAGGTATAGCAATGTGCCAAAACATAATATTAACGGCTTATTCAAGTGCGGAACTACAAAAAGTCGATCCGCTTAGTATAATTTATTCGTCGCTATGTGCAGCCGTGACTGATTTGTCACTTGATAAGTCATGCGGGCAATCTGCAATAATTCCCTACAAAGGAAAATGCCAATTTCAAATAATGAAAAACGGGTATATAGAATTGGCCTTAAGATCAAATTTGCTCCAGACAATAAACGAGACAAGAATATACGAGGGTGAAATAGAGGTTAACAAATTTACAGGAGATATTACGTTTTTAAAACAACTTAACGACGGGGTTTATGCCGGGAATCTTGCTTTTATAAGGTATAAAACTGGATTTGAAAAATTCAAATATATGTCCAAAGAGGAAATAATAGAACATGCGAATAAATATTCGCAATCTTTCCGCCTGAAAAAAGGTCTTTGGATCGATGATTTTAATGTGATGGCGAAAAAGACAGTGCTAAAATTATTGTTGAAAGAATTTGCAGCAAAGGCCGATATGAGGGACGCTGTTTCTCCCCTGGAATTAGGACTGAAGTACGACCAATGTACACCTATAAATGAAGAATTAACACAGGTTGAATATTTAGATAACGATTTAGTATGATACGAAAGACAGTTTTTAAAAATAGGAAAGACTGGTTAAAACATAAAAACGAGTCATTTAAATTAAGTTCATCGAATATCGGTATAATTTTAGGGTATAGCGAGTATATAACGCCTTATCAATATTGGGATAAGATAAAAAAAGGAGAAATAACAGAAAATACAAATACCATACGTGGAAATTTGTTTGAAAATTCCATCGCCGAATATTTCGAGAATGTGAGCACGGAAAGAGTGGTAAAGAATACGCAAAAATACTTCGTTTTAAGGCGTGATGATCTCCCCGAGTATATAGAAGTATCACCCGATAGGGAATTATTCAAGAGAGAGCGTAAAAATAGGGTTATCCTTGAAATAAAAGACACAAAGAGATATGTAGATATATACAAAGATGATGAAATGCCGAAAGAATGGTATTGCCAAATTCAAGCTCAAATGTATATTGGGGGGTATGACATGGCGGTATTATGTGTCTATGACGGGAATAAAAATATACAGTATAGATATTTTAATATAGATGAAGATTTCGCAAAAGATATAATAAAAAAGGGGATAGAATGGACAGAGAAATATATATTTGGCGACGGCGTACCGCCTTCTGAAACTCTGGAGGACATCCAGATTAAATTTAAAGAAGTTCAAAAAGGGAGTTGTGTATATGTAGAAGACTCATTTAGGAATATTATTGAAAGATATAACAGCTTATTGAAAGACAAAAAGAACATAGAAAAGGAAATAGAAGAATTAAAAAATATTATATCGGTTAAAATAGGGGGCAATGAGATATTGAATATAGGTGGCATTGATTGTGCAACTCTGAAAGTGACAAAAATGTCTTTTTTCGACAAGGACAGATTTTCAAAAGATCATCCGGACGAATACAAGAAATATATTGTCGATAAGGAAATGAGAGTATTAAGAGTAAAAAAAATATCATCATGGGAGGATTAATTATTTTATTGGGAGTTGTGATTATTGGTTACGCTTTCCTTCTCTCCATATTTGTGATAATATGCCCTTATTTAAGTTATAAAACATTTTCTTTCTTTGTGAAGAAATGCAATTTGATAATGATACCGGCAATATTATTAAGCGTAACTATTTATGAAAGAAACGATTTACACAAAATATTGGATTATTCAAATAAATATATAGACGATGAAAAAGAACGTTACAAAAAAGGAAGAAAAGAAGGATAAGAAGGCCGAGGTAATCCGTTGTACCGAATGCGAAAATCATTATGGAGAAGTGAATAATTATATGGTATTCTGCAAGAAGTTAGGGTTTAACCGATCTACAGCCTTAAGAACTTGCCCGGACTTTGTAAAACTTAAAAAATAAAAATTATATGCTTACGTATTTGATTATTCGAAATTAAATTGCATATTTGCAATTGTTGACTACCACCAACAGAAAAATATTTGGGTTAACCCTTAACTATCGGGACGTTTTATGTGTGGTAGCGTAAAATATCCCGATAGTTTTTTATAATATTTCCCTTATATATACTTACCTATGAACTATATACAATTAATAAACCTTTTTTGGCAAACACGACGTGAAGTGCGAATAACCAGTGTGGAGGCCGACCTCTACTTCTTCCTTTTGCAAGAGAGCAATAATCGGAACTGGGAGAATCCCTTTGAGTGTCCCAACGGGTTAATCTGCGTCACTATCGGCGTCACAGAAAAGACTATGATTGAAGCACGCAACAGATTACAGCAAAAAGGTCTAATAAAATTTGATCCCGGTAAACGTAAAACGAAGTCACCTGTTTACACAATTTTAAACTGTAATATTTACAGTAAAAAGGTAAGTAAAAAGGTAAGTAAAAAGGTAAGTAATAATATATATAATAATAAAAATAATATATATAAAACAGAAACAGAAACAGAAACAAAAGAAAGTAATACTAACGTATTACTAAAGAAAGATGATTCTTTTTCTTCTTTAGAGCGTATTAATTATCAAAAAATAAAAGATGATTACAATACAATGTTTGCGGGGAGATTGCCAACGGTGTCTACACTAACCGATAAACGGAAATCGGCGATCCGGGCGAGAATATTAGCACATGGTATTGAATCAGTTCAAATAGTTTTCGATAATGTCTTAAAATCCCCCTTTCTTTTGGGGTATAATGAACATAATTGGAAATGTAATTTCGATTGGATTTTCAATCAAAATAATTTTTTAAAAATATTAGAAGGTAATTATGTACAACAAGGGAATAGCAACACAACAGGGAATAGAGTCCATAGTACCTCGGACAAAGCAGCAAGCCGTAATGCTCTTGAAAAAGAAGCCAGCCGAATACTTCAACAGTTTGCAACCGAAGACAGTTAATGACGTATTCAGTTCATTTTCTCCGAGTATTTCCGAAATAGGTAAAATTTTCGGTGAAGCGATAGTTAATGCAAATATGGTGATTTGGTTTAATAAATTTGTTTCTTTTTTCTCTACAAACGGGACAATGAACGATTCGCAAATAGCAATGACTATTTCATTGATCCGGGAAGAATATCCCCATTACAAACCAGATGATTTAAAACTTTTTTTCAAAATGGCGATGAAGGGAATGTTTGAAAAAGTATATGGACGGATTGACGGGGAAGTAATAATGCGCTGGCTTCAGGAATATGATAAAATTAGGGATAAAGCTGCACAGGATAATTCCATAAATGACTCAATTAAATTTAAAGAGCGTTTTACAGAGGTTTTTAATTTTGAGGGGTGTATAGGATTTAAAGAATACAAAAAGATAAAGGAAAGAGCTGAAAATGGGGATAAAGAGGCAATAAAACTATTACATAAACCATGATTATGGATGAAGAAGAATTAAAATTGACGGAGAGGCCAGAGGAATATTTTGAATGGCTTAAAAATCACAAGAATTTCCCGGTAGACAGATACGACATTTTCATGAATAAAATGAAAGCGAACGGGTTTAAAACTTTGGATATAAATAACCGATCCGGAATAAGAGTGATAAATGAGGAAAACAATAAAATGGCAGATTACTATCACCGGAGGCAAAGAGTTTGTTTTTATCTGAATGGACAACAGAAATGGAGGTTTGGAAGCAGTCACCAATTTATTATCGATTTTTTGAACGGAGAAATTACACTATGAATACCCAAGAAAAATATATTTCTCATGGTTCTTTATTCAGCGGTATAGGAGGATTCGATCTTGCTGCCGAATGGATAGGTTGGAAAAACGTATTTCATTGTGAGATAAACGAATTTTGTGCTAAAATATTAAACTATCATTTTCCTAATGCAGAACACTATGCAGACATCACAAAGACAGATTTTACAAAATGGAGAGGTAAAATCGATGTTCTTAGCGGAGGATTCCCATGCCAACCTTTCAGCGTCGCAGGGAATAGAAAAGGAACGGATGATAACCGTTACCTCTGGCCGGAAATGTTGCGAGCTATACAAGAGATACGACCGACTTGGGTCGTTGGTGAGAACGTTGCTGGAATCTTATCAATGGTACAGCCCGGTAAAGAGGTTGAAATGGGTTGTCAAGACTCTATATTCGGAGAAAATAACAGAAAAAGAGTATTGTTGCACCAAGAATATATCATTGAAACAATCTGTAAAGATATTGAACGAGAGGGATATTCCGTCCAACCGATTATTATTCCGGCTTGTGCCGTCGGAGCGCCACACCGGAGAGACAGGATATGGTTTATTGCCAACTGTACAGACACAGGGATTGAAAGTATGCAGGAAACAGGGGGAAACGATATTCATGCCATTGAATTTACTCCCTACCCCAACGGCAAGGGACTGGAGGGGAGCGCCGACGCTGGAGTACTTCGAACGGAAAGGCAAGAACCCGATGCAGGCTACCCTGCCCGATTTCTTTGCCCGTCATGGGAGGAGTTCCCAACTCAATCCCCTATTTGTAGAAGAAATGATGGGTTTTCCGGAAAATTGGACGGCATCACCTTTTCTAAATGGCGAGAAGAAAGTATAAAAGCATATGGGAATGCGATTGTTCCACAAGTGGCATACGAGATATTCAAGGATATTCAAGAAACATATTATAAACCGAAAAATATTTTGTGAAACTTAAATAATAGAAACAATGGAAAAGAAATTTGAACTTACAGAAGAATTTATAATCAATAATTCAGGAATTAAATTGTACAGGATAAAAGCCTTAAAAGATTTTTCTGATGTGAAAAAGGGTGATTTTGGGGGATACGTTCAACAAGAATGTAATTTGTCGCAATTCGGTAATGCTTGGGTTTGCGGCGATGCGCAGGTTTGCGGCGATGCTCGGATTTACGGTAATGCGTGGGTTTACGATAATGCGCAGGTTTACGGTAATGCGTGGGTTCACGGTGATGCGCAGGTTTGCGGAAATGCTCGGATTTACGGTAATGCGTGGGTTTACGATAATGCGCAGGTTTACGGTGATGCGCAGGTTTGCGGCGATGCTTGGATTTGCGGCAATGCCCGAGTTTACGGGAATGCGAAAGTTTTCGGGTATGCGTGGATTTGCGGCAATGCCCGAGTTTACGGGTATGCGTGGATTTGCGGCAATGCCCGAGTTTACGGGTATGCGTGGATTTTCGGCAATGCGAAAGTTTCCGGGAATGCGAAAGTTTCCGGGAATGCGAAAGTTTTCGGCGATGCTTGGGTTTCCGGGAATGCGAAAGTTTTCGGCGATGTTATTGCGTCAGGAGAGCATGATACAAATTAAAAAAATGATGAAAGTAAGAATTAAAAAAAACAGTAGTGATTGGTGAAAATGAAGGTAACATATGAAAAAGATTGAAAATCAAACAGTGTACCAATGCTCTTATTGTTCTAAGATTTCAAAGAGTGCAGCAGGGATTTATCAGCATGAGAAGTTCTGCAGGAAAAATCCGCATAACAATTTTATTTGTGCCTTCTGCATCCATTTACGAAGAGAGGAACATTTAAGTGAGGAAGGCGAAAAATGCGAAACATGTGTTTTCAATAATGATATTACTGGAGATTGCACACTCCCCTCATCCGGTTGTAATGGCCGTATAAAATATACGGATTTCATCTGTGAAATTGACGGGAGCAAGATGTACGCTCCATATAAAGTAAGTAGAAAATTATCTTTCAAGTATATAAAAGATCGTTGTGACAAACCTATGGTCGATAAAACGCAGGAATGTAAAAACTTTAAACCAAAAGAAGAATGGTAGGAAAAGAAGATTACGTTAGCTTAGAAATGGCTAAACTATTAAAAGATAAAGGGTTTAATGTTCCTTGTTTGTACCAATATACGGATAAAGGAACAGTTTGGAGGTGTTTTGACCCAGAAAACTTCAACGCTTCCGAAACTTGTTATTCCTGTCCGACATTATACGAAGTGCAGAAATGGTTAAGAGACACTATTTGTATTCACATAGAAATAGTATATATGTATGGGAATTATTGGATTTATGATCTTTTGACAATCCCAACTCATGACTTGATAGGACTTACAGATAAAGATAACGTAAAGTATGAAAGTTATGAAGAAACTCTTAGCGCAGGAATACTTGAAGTACTTGAATTGATTTAAAATTAACCATAAAATTAGAGGAGATACGAAAATGATTACAAAAGAAACAGCACGCAGGATTTACAACTGCTCTCCCGATGATTGTTGGGAGGAAATAAAAGAAAATCACAATTTTTCAAAATGGGCATACATAAAAGATTTAATTCCTAATGTAGAATAATTATTGAGAATATGAGTTACAGAGAAATAAAATTTAGAGGTAAATGTAAAACTACTGGAGAATGGTTTTATGGGTATTTGTTCAAATCAGATAGTGGAGAAAGGACACATATAATAAAAAATCATAAAGGATGTCTTAATATAGACCCCGATACTGTTGGAGAGTTCACCGGATTAAGAGATAAAAATGGGATAGAAATATATGAAAATGATTTGATTGAATGTGAAGGGGAAATTTATGAAGTCGTTTTTAATAATGGGGCGTTTGAATTAAAAAGCATACATAATTCCAAATTAGATAATGTTCCTTTAAATATTATGTTATCTGTTTTTGATGTTAAAATTATTGGGAACAGATATGATAACCATGAATTATTAAGATTATGAACATATTTCAACAAGGGATACCGTATTGAGACAATTAAAAAAAACAACAAAAAAATATGAAAGATATAAATTTCAATTTATTACGTGATAAGGCTTATGAAATAGCAAAAAATAACGGCTTTCACGATGAAGAAGTTAGCTATAAACATTGTTTGGTACTTGTTATTAGCGAACTTATCGAGGCCTTACAAGCCCTTAGAAAAGGGAATTGTCTATATGAAAATATAGATAATTATAATAAGAAAAAAGAAAGAATAAAAGATAGCTATAACGATATTTCTGCGTTTAAAAGTAATTTTAAAGATAATATCAAAGACACATTCGAGGATGAGCTTGCAGATACAGTTATCAGACTTTTAGATTTAGCAGGGTATAAAGGTTTTGATGTTGTTCCTGAATGTTTAAAAACAATAGATATCCGAAATAAATCGATACCGGAACATATTTTTACAATAATATCAAAACTTTCATCCGATTTTTATTTGCCATATAGGATCGATTATTGCATCAAATACATATTTGAATTATCAGAGGAAATGGGTATAGATATTCTTTGGCACATTGATGTTAAAATGAATTATAATAGATTACGAGAATACAAACATGGGAAAAAATTTTAGATATGAATAATAGTTTTGAAAGATCAATAAATGGAACAGTTAAACCTATATTAGATGCGTGTTGTGGGGGAAAGATGTTCTACTTCGATAAAAATGATGAACGGGTATTATTTCAAGATATAAGAAAAGTATCTACTCATTTATGTGACGGAAGATTATTTGAAGTAAATCCGGATGTACAAGCGGATTTTACAAACATGCCATACGACAATAATACTTTTTCAATGGTCGTTTTCGATCCGCCGCACTTGCTTAGGAATGTCGGCAAATCGAAAATGGCAGACATGTACGGGAGTTTAAATGAAAAGGCATTGCCGACAGGTTATCAACATATAAAATATGGAGCTTTATATTCCGATTGGAGGGATATGTTGTCCAAAGGATTCAAAGAGTGCTTCAGAGTTTTAAAAAGTGGAGGATTCTTGATATTTAAATGGAATGAAACGGATATTAAAGTTTCGGAAATTCTAAAGTTGACGGACGAAAAACCCATATTCGGGCATATATCCGGCAAGAGATCGAATACCCATTGGATATGTTTCATGAAAAAATAAATAAATATGAAAGAACTTTATTTTATATCCGTTCTTGGATAATTAAAAATGATACGATAAAATGATAGCTTTGATAAATGAAAAATGTGCTATAAACATAGATCATGTTGAAAGCATTGAATATGATAAAAATAATAGTAAATTGACATTCAATATGATTAACCATAATAAAATAGAGTTTGAAGGATGTTTGAATAACGATTTAATTGATCTTGTTGACCGAATAAATATGGATATGAATGGAATCGGTAGAAGAAATAATAAAAAAAATACTAAAGGGTAAAATTGCGAAATTGGTTATTGATAACAAAGAGATTTATATAGCAAAATGGAGACCAATATACAAGATATACCCCCCTAAATATGATATTATATTTATAGAAATATCTGAAAAAGAAATAGAAAGTATATCAAATATGATAGATAAAATACAAAATATGGAGATTGAAATTTTGAATAATTAATAATTTTAATACATTTGTGATATGGGAACGAAAATTTTAAAATGCAATATTACTTTTGCAAATATCCCGGAAAGTAAATTGAAACATTTTACAAGGAGAGACGGGACAGAAGATACGGGGTTAAATCTTTCTATCGTTAGAATGAGAAATAAAGACAAATTCGGTAATACGCATACAATATATGTTTCGCAAACAAAAGAAGAATGGGAAAGGAAAGAACCGAAAATATTTATAGGGAGTGGCAAAGTTTTAGATTTTAAAGAATACGATGCACCAAATAATAATAATGATGATGATGATATACCATTTTAAAATATACTATTATGGAAATAAACAATTTAGATAAAATTTTATGTTCTGCAAAATGTTCATACGGGAATATCAAAGGTAGACATTGGTTAGTATATGGAGAGAAATTCATAACCTTACATAAAACTTTCGATAAAATAGCTGACGTATTAAATGAATTAGCAGATAAATGCGCTGAAAGAATCGTACAATATAATGAAATACCCTCTCATACATTCGAACAATTCTTGGAAAATTCAATTATAGATCAAGACCCTGTAATAAAAGATTGGGAATCGATGTGTTCAGATACATCAAAAGAATTAAAAAATATTTATGATTATATCAATAAATGTTTTGAATTAAACAGTTTTGACGAAACAACGAATAATATGCTTGCTACTTATACGGAAAAAATGGAATTTTACCGTATGGAAATGGATAGGATGTTAAAATGATTTGGTTAGTAAATAAATAATTTTTATTTTTGCATAGGATATAAGCCTATATATACGTTAGTTTTGTTTCCTCAATATGCGGTTTGTGAAAATAGCATATCTAAAAACATTCTTTATAACACATATTATTCTGCAAAGCCTCTAAGAGTAGAGGCTTTTTTATTCCCCTATTATCTTCTATATCTATATGTATGATTTCAAATTGTATATATTCTTCACCTTTAGGAACTATATGTTTTTCAATTATATAAGCATATATATATCTATCATTTATATCATATTTTTTTTGTAAACAATCTTGAAAAGGTTTTACAAAATTATCTATATCGCTTTGAACGTTTGAATATCCGACATAATAAATTATAAGCCAATTTTTAGGAGGAATGGTTATTTTAGGCAATAAAAGCATAATATTAGCCTCATATACTTTATATTTTGAACTTTTAAATCGCCTGCCTTGCCAAGCCTCATTTATCGATAGTGGTTTTATATTTATCTTATTCATAATATTTTGTATATAAAAATGCCCCGAATTTCACAATTGGGGACATCGTGCATTACTCGAAAAAAAAATGAAACTTAAAATCGTATGAAATTGTATGAAATACCTATCCCTATAAACGGGCTGAAATTCTTACCATCAATATTATACCCATATCCGGCCTGAATACCAATACCAAAAAGTTTATCTCTCTCAAATTTCTCTACATATTCAGTCCGGACAATATTACGATATACTGTTTTCGGATAAACTTCTATTCTATTCATCTTAACGTTATATCCTTCTGCATCAATGAAATATAAGCTATCCTTAAATGTATAATTGTATATGGGTATATTTACAGGAATATATATCGTGTCCCTATGATTAACAGTGTCATGTATCATAGGGGCATATATCGTGTCATAATGCGTAAATTCTTTCGTATTTTCAACTTTATCGGTGTATGTGGCACTATCTATCACGTAAGTAATTATCGTGTCATTTTGGGGCTTATTTTGGCTTTTAATGCGATTGTTACTTACCGTATATCCAAAGATAAACCCTATACAGAAAAATGCAACTATTACCGGCAACGTTTTCATACTTTAAACAAATAAACTTTCCCTTTGTTCATATCATACACATCTAAATGAAGCCATGATACATTATCTTCTAATCTGATAGGATAAGGTAATAGAACTTGATTCTTTATAATAATATTCCTCGCTTCTTCCGCCGTCATCCCTTGCACAGTAGCATCGATAGCCTTCCCGAAATTATGTGCCGACATATATATTCTACCTATATCTGTTTTGCTTTTTACAAGCTGGCAAATATTGCATCTTAACCCTCTTTGGGTATAACCTCCCCCTGAAGCCCAATTATTTATTACCATAGGCCGACATAATATCTTTTCTCTTATTATATCGAGAGTTTCTATCAGTCTATGGTCTATAAACATCCATGCCTGATCCCCGAATTTGTTATAAACATCCGGGCATACAAGCTCTTTTATGTTGAAATATGTACTCATTTATACGATTCTTTATTTTTATGATCTCTAAAATTTTTCAATATAGGATACTTACTGAGTATTTCAAAGCTCAATACATAATAAATGAAATTTATAGGTTGGTTATTAGGCATTAAAAGTGTTAAATTGCGGAATATGTTTACAGCATAATAATATATTATAACGAACATTACTCCGGAGGCACATTGTATAGCACCGTCCGGTTTATGAGTAAATTTCCCCACAGCGTAAATGCTCGTTATAATGATGAAATATACCATAATGTCTATCAAACACCTCCTAAATTTAGAGAACTTGAACTTTTCGTTATTAACCAATATGCTTGAAATCAAGCCTGCAAGGAAATCAAACAGGAATACGATTGTCAGAGCAAAAACATAATCTGTTATTGGAGCGAAAAAAGAACATACCGCTGAAAACACTCCTACAAATAAAATTCTAATATCATCAAACCCGTTCATATATGTTAAATTTATCATGGTAATCCTTCTATTGAATAATTGAATCCCCCAAGTGCGGTATTACCGCACTTGGTACTATTATCTGATGATGCATAACTATTTAGATATACATCTACTTCTGCTACACCATTGGCAGAATATAATACATTATTTGTTACTCCATGACTATTTTCTATATAGGTTATAAGTGGAGTATCGCCTAATATATACATGTTTTGAACAAACATGCATTCATATATTACTTTCAACATAGGAGTAAGATATGAAGAGCTTGTATTGTTTAATTTAATAGTACCTGAACTTATATTTTTACATAAATATACTAAATATATCGTCTCATTATTTATGGAATCATATCCGTAATTATCTACTGATATATTAAAATCGGAAATGTTATTGGAAGTTTGAAAAGCATTAATCCACCTTGTTGTGCTTACCGGGAATTGTCCAGAGATAGATATATCTACTTTGGACACATTTTTACACAACATAAAAAATGTAATATACTTATTTACCGGAGTCGTATTTATTTTTACGTTAGAGATGTTATTACAAGTATTGAATATCATGATATAGGGAGGATTATTTGAAGATACTTGAGGTTTAGATATGAATATATTAGATATATTATTACATTCTCTAAATATTACTCCCGCTTTCCCCAATTGAGTATTTGAATAAGAAGTGGATATTAAATCTATTGTAATATTATTAATATTACAACTATTTGCTATACATATAGTCGAGGTTTGTGTAGTGGTAGGATTCAGTGGTAAACATAATATAGAATCATATATACCGCTGAATCCTGATATTACAGAATGAGGATTAGTGGTCTCTCCACTTTGATAAATTGCATTTATTTTACCTCCATGTAAAGTCACTCCTCCTGACCCGGAATCTATTGTTACAATAAAATTAGAAAGAACATTAGTAGATAAAAATCCATTTAAAACTACTCCGGGATCGCAATATATGTCAACTTTGTTGTTAGATGAAGTATTGCCTAAATTGTATGATTGTGTGATATTGTATTCTCCTGCAAGAATCCTTACTTTATATGATCCTCTCGAAAGTATATTATTGAATACAGTGCCAAATTGCGAAATGTTAGATATGGTGTAATCAAAGAACATCCCGTTAACCTCACTGACATTAAGCTGATCCGTTCCGACAGCCCCATTGGCTATTCTATCTGAAGTAACGCAATAGTTGGCCAATTGGCCAGTGCCAACAGACCCCTCTGTCAATATATCTTCAGCATCTACTGGAATTTCAAGCAAATCAAAAGTAAATGATTTAGGCATAGGATAATTCCACCCGTATTGCTTCATTAATTCAGGTATAGTTAGATTTGCCGGTACACTTAGAGTCAGCTTTGACCCGGAGAATGAAGTGGTTTTAAAAAAATAATCCCGGTAAGCGCGGAACGCCTTCGGATTAGGGATTCCGGTGCAAATAAAATCACAGGTAGTTAAATTGGGGTACTTTTTTCCTAAAAAGCTGTTCAATCCGGCGATCTGACACGGGGCGCCGCTGAATAAAACAGGACGTCCCTGATCCAAAAAGGCCTTAGCCTGGAAGAAAGAATCCCCTATCTCGCTCTGCACATATTTAGAGCCCCGAAATTTAAGACAATCTTCCTTGGTTTGAGCCGCCATATGCCGCACATTCCAATTCTCATCAAAAGCGGCGCCAAAAACCACGCCGCCCTTTTCGATGATCGCATCCGCCAATAGAGAAAACACGCCTCCTGACGAACTTTCCTTCAAAACCTTTTCATCCCGGTTGATACAAGCGTAAACTTTAACTCCGTTGGTGGAACGATCCTCTGGCTTTTCCTTGCTGACAGGGCAAACAGCCGTACATCGTCCACATTCAACACAGAGAGACTCCTCTACCTTCGGGTAGCAAAAACCTTCCGCATCCTCCGCAAAGGAGATACACTGCTTGGGGCAGATATTCGCGCAGGCGGCGCAGCCGGTGCAAAATATTTTATCTTCTATCCAAATGTGATTCAACTTTGAACCGCCTTTCTATTGCTCCAAATTGCCGCTGAGGCTTCTCCCAAAAGCTTTTGCACAAGCATCCGCACAGAATCCCCATTAAGATGGTGACGAACATGTTGTCTAGAGTGTTTCCACTAATATAGCCGATACCCAGGATCATCCCCAAAGAAGCGGTCAGCAGAACATTAGTCAAACTAAAATTCTTTTGGAGTTTTCGGAACAACAAATATAACGAAACCAAAATCAACAGGAAAAAAGGGCCGAAAAACAGAACCACTCCTATGATTCCCATAGAATAATACTGCGCGACCAAATCCCGCTCAATATTAAAGAACGACAGCATTTTATCATGAGAGATTCCCAATAGAGCATGAACCGGGCTTCCCCCAAGCTCTTCCGCTCTTTGAATCATGGCAATCTCTACAAAACGGTTATCTATTCTATTTGCGGCAGGCTGGCGAAGCATATCAAACCAAAAGTCCGGATCATACTCGTAGTAATACGCATCTAAAATAAACTTTTCGTTGATTTTCAGTCTCTGATAATTATCTTCAATATAGGCCAGCTTTTCTTCTCGGGTCAATGGCTCTGTCATATCTTCAGGCTTGGCACCATCTCCGTCCGGATTTTCGTCATTTTCATTTTTTGTATCAGAGCCTGTACTGCTGGCAGAAGATGAAGTGTCTGTGCTCACTGTCTGAGAATTCTGAAGTTCTACCGTATTGTTATGGACATCCAGCCGGAACACCGCGGGGGATCTGGGAATTAAAACCAGGCTTACAAGGATCACCATAACGGAGGCCGCTGGAGCGATCCAATTCCATTTTTCCTTTCGAATGATAACAAAGAAAAGATAAACCACAAA
>OIWS01000796.1_pt1 | contig 36369 bp, 33 predicted proteins | sample 1587611 | NCBI WGS metagenome assembly OIWS01 (sample SAMEA3888919, study PRJEB22519) | human gut metagenome | biome: human gut; feature: human-associated habitat; material: faeces | place: Denmark | collected 2010 | reverse complement strand
GCTCTTCCCCTTCAGCGGGTGAGCAGGGGACTTTCACCCCTTGAGTAACACGCCCTGCTGGGCGCACTACAAAAAGGAGCGCTCCTTCGGGGGCGCTCCTTTTTATTTTTTTCTGATAAAGAACCGTCGTCGATTTTCTATAATTCTTTGTTTCCTTTCAACCGTTTTTTACTCACATCATGCGCAACGTCGTCATTGGCATGAGCGGGGGCGTGGACAGCGCCGTTTCCGCCTACCTTTTGAAGCAGCAGGGTTACAACGTCACCGGCCTCTTTATGAAAAACTGGGAGGACGATGACGACAGCGAATACTGTTCGAGCCGCCAGGATTTCATTGATGCCGCGAGCGCCGCAGACGTCATCGGCATTGATTTGGAAGCCGTCAACTTCGCCAAAGAGTACAAAGAACGGGTGTTTTCCGACTTTCTGCGGGAGTATTCCGCAGGCCGCACCCCGAACCCCGACGTCCTTTGCAACGCCGAAATCAAATTCAAGGCGTTTCTCGATCAGGCCATGAAGATGGGGGCAGACCACATTGCCACCGGGCATTACGCGCAGGTGCGTGAAGTCGACGGTCGTTTTGAGCTTCTGCGGGGCACTGATCCCGGCAAGGATCAGAGCTACTTTCTGCATCGCCTCAATCAGGCGCAACTCTCCAAAGCCGTCTTCCCTGTGGGCGGTATGTATAAGCGCGACGTCCGAAAATTAGCGGCCGAAATCGGCCTTCCCGTCGCCGCAAAAAAGGATTCCACCGGCATCTGTTTTATCGGTGAACGCCCTTTCCGCGAATTCTTAAACCGCTATCTCCCCACAAAACCCGGCCGGATCGAGACACCGGACGGTAAGGTGGTCGGCAAACACGTGGGCCTTGCCTTTTATACCATCGGTCAGCGCAAGGGCATCGGCATCGGCGGCAGCCGTGACGGCAACGGCGAACCGTGGTTCGTCGCCGCCAAAGATTTAAAGCGCAACGTACTCGTCGTCGTGCAGGGGCATGACGATCCGCTGCTGCTTTCGTCCGGCCTTTCGGCCATACACTGCAGTTGGACCGCGGGCTGCGCTCCCGAAGCCGACTCGCCCGTTACCGTCAAAACACGTTACCGGGCTCCGGACGGCAGCTGCCGGCTTTTGGCCTCCGATACGGAAAAAGCCACCTGTGAGCTCGCCTTTCCCGATCCCCAGTGGGCGGCCACGCCGGGCCAAAGCGCCGTCCTTTATTCCGGAGACGTCTGCTTAGGGGGCGGCTTCATTGAAACCGTCCTTCCGGTGCCCGCCTCTTAATCGTGCGGTTAGATTCCGTCCTTACTATTCCCATTAATCAGCCGCCTGCAGAACGGCGGCCTTTTTAAGAGATTTTCCCGTGTCGCTTTTTGATTCCGCCCGTTTTGAGACCTCCGCCGCAAAAGTGAGCCAACTCCCGGCCGCCGGCCTCCCCGAAATCGCTTTTGCCGGCCGAAGCAACGCCGGAAAATCCACCACCATCAACGTCATTACGCGGCAGGGGCGGCTTGCGTTTGCCTCCAAAACGCCGGGACGCACGCAGCTCGTGAATTTCTTTAAGCTCACGCGACGCATCGGCGAATCGAAGGAGCGCGAAGACATCGCCTACCTCGTCGACCTTCCCGGTTACGGCTACGCGAAAGCCTCGCCCGAAATGCGCGCCTCGTGGTCGGCGCTTGTGGGCGGGTACCTCGCCGACCGGCCGTGCCTCACCGGCGTCGTCATCGTCATGGACGCCCGTCGTCCCTTCATGCCTGCCGATGAATGGCTGATTGAATTTTTCTCCAACAAGACGCACGTGCGCCAGTTGTGGCTCATCAATAAAAGTGATCAGATCGGTCGGCAGGAGCAGACGAAGGTGCTTGCTGCCGCCCGAAAACGTGCCGCCGAACTCGGCCCCCACGTCACCGTTCAACTTTTCTCCGGTCTCAAAAAGACCGGCGTGGAAGAATTAACGACGAACCTGCTTTCGTGGATTGATCCCGAAGGCCGTTTCGCCTGACCCTCATTTTTAAGGAACATCAAAATGCAGACTCTCGGTCAGTACCCTATGAAGCGCATGCGCCGCATGCGTCACGACGATTTTTCCCGCCGTCTGATGCGTGAAAACGTGCTCACCGCCAACGATCTCATCCTCCCCGTGTTCGTCAAAGAAGGCGAGCACGATCGTGAAGCGATTCCGACGATGCCGGGCGTGGTGCGCTACACCGTGGATGAACTCGTCGCCGAATGCGAAAAGATGGTGGAACTCGGGATTCCGATGGTAGCTCTCTTCCCGCACATCGAAGACAATCTCAAGACGCCGGACGGCATCGAAGCCGCCAATCCCGAGGGCCTCATTCCCCGTACGGTGAAAGCAATCAAAGCCGCCTGTCCCGATCTCGGCATCATGTGCGACGTCGCCTTGGATCCCTACACCACGCACGGTCAGGACGGTCTCATCGACGAAACGGGCTACATCCTCAATGACGAAACGATCGAAATGCTCGTGAAGCAGGCGATGGCACAGGCCGAAGCCGGTGCCGACGTCGTGGCGCCTTCGGACATGATGGACGGTCGAATCGGCGTCATCCGCCGCGCTTTGGACGCAAAGCACCTCATCCACACGCGCATCATGGCGTATTCCGCAAAGTACGCTTCCGCCTACTACGGCCCCTTCCGCGACGCCGTGGGTTCGAGCTCTCACTTGGGTAAATCCACCAAGGCCGTTTACCAGCAGGATCCCGCCAACGGCGACGAAGCCCTCTGGGAAGTGGGTCTTGACTTGGAAGAAGGCGCCGACATGGTCATGGTGAAACCGGGCCTTCCCTATCTTGACGTCGTGCGCCGCGTCAAAGATGAATTCAAGGCTCCCACGTTCGTTTACCACGTCTCCGGCGAATACGCGATGTTGAAATGCGCCGCAGCCGCGGGCTGCATCGACGAAAAGCGCATCACGATGGAAAGCATGATCTGCTGCAAGCGCGCCGGTGCCGACGGCATTCTCACGTACTGCGCCATGGATGTCGCCAAGTGGATTAAGGAAGGCTACAACTACTAAACCGACGTTCGTCGGATGACTGATCCCGCTGTGATGTTCGTTGCAGCGGGATTTTTTTCCTTCTCACCGTGCTTGCCGGGCCCCTTCTCTACAAGCTGCAGGGCGCCGGTCCATCCCCCAAATGCTGTTCTGACCATTAATTCGGCGAGCACAGGCAGTGCGCCACAGGTTCCGTCGGAAGCGCCGTTAACGCCGTCACATCCGGCACCGCGGAAAGCATCGCGGGCGTTACGCCCAACGTACGTCCGACATTCTGCAGCGTCGCCTTCACGCCGGACACGGCGACGGCCTTGGAGAGCAGCCGCTCAGCCCACACGTCCGTCATCGACATCGGAGGCTCCACCCACAGAGCTTCAGCTGCCGCGGGGAGCCCCGCTTTCTGCTTAGCGAGCGTAATCGCCGTCTCTAAGCCTCCCAATTCATCCACGAGCCCCAAGGTTTTCGCCTGCCGCCCCGTATAAACGCGTCCCTGCGCCAATTCCGCCACCCGATCCTGCGGGAGTTTCCGTGCTTCCGCCACCAGGTGAATGAAATTGCGATAGGTGCGGTCAACGGTAAGCGACATAACTTCCTCAAACCGCGGATCCATGGGCTGCGTGGCGTCCCGCGCCTTCGCAAGCCACGTCGTCGAAACGCCGCCTGTGCCGACGGAGAGTTTTTCCAAGGATTTTTCAAACGTCGGCATCATACCGAAAACCCCGATCGAACCCGTCACCGTCACCGGATCCGCCACGATTTTGTCCGCGGCAAGCGACACCCAGTAGCCGCCGGACGCTGCGTAGTCACCCATACTGACGATGACGGGTTTGCCTGCCTCACGCACGAGCTCCAACTCACGGCGGATCATTTCACTCGCTACGGCACTGCCCCCGGGGCTGTTTACCCGAAGCACCAGGGCCGCGGCATTCGGATCCTGCCGCACCGTACGAATATCGGACGCCATCGTCCGATCCCCGACGCCCGACACACCGGATTCGCCGTCGCGGATTTCGCCTTCCAACGTCACCACCGCCACGTACTTGCCGACGGTGTCCGTTTCCGTCAAAGCTGCGAGGTAATCCCGGTAATCAATCGTCTTCGGGAGATCCCCTTTCTTTCCTCCCTGGCGCTCTAAAAGCAGATTGTTGACTTCGTCGCGTGTTTTGAGCCCGTCCACCAAATTCGCTTTAAGTGCCACGGCACTCAAGTCGCCCCCCGAATCCTTCAGGAGTTTAGGAAGAGATTCGATGACCCCGGAAACAGCGCCCGGCAGCAAGCCGCGCGCCATCTGAATGGAATCCTGCATTTGAGCCCAAGCATCATCCATCCACGCGTGATCGGCTTTCAGAGACTCCGCAGACGGCCCGTTTCTCACATAGGCTTCCGGGAAGGTTTTGTAGGCCCCTGCCTTAAAGACATGCACCGTCACACCGGCTTTTTTGAGAAGCTCCCCCCAGTAAAGCCGGGAACTGCCGATCCCCGTCAAAAGAACTTGTCCCATGGGATGCAGGTACAGGTCACTTGCATGCGCCGCCACGGCGTACTGCCGCTGAGAAAAGCCGCCGGACCACACCGTGATGCGGCGCCCCGTCGCTTTGTAGCGATCCATCGCCAGCCCGATTTCGTGAATGGACGCCATGCCGATCGACTGCAGATCGTCCAACCGCATCAGCAGGCCCGAAATCCGCTTATCCTTAGCCGCCCGGTCAATCGCTTCAATCACGTCCCGCAACTGCGTCTGCTCCGTTGTCCCGGCCATGAGCCGCGTGAGCGACACACGCTTGGCGGCGGACGCCCCGGATTCCACCACACTCCCTTCTAAGGGGACGACGAGAATGGCCCCTTCGGGCACTTCCGGCGTATGAAAAAGAAACGCCGCCGTTCCCAACATCAATCCCAAAATCATCAGGAACACCAAATTCACGCAGGCACGGCGCAGAAAATTTACGGTCTTCCATAAGGCTTGAAAGACGTCCTTCACAAAGCGGATCATGGTGTCGTTCCTCAGTGATACCGGCCGTCAATCAGCCGGACGACCGGCGCCGCGGGCTTTCTTGCCGTTAAATGCGGCAGATCTTTCAACGTGCGGATAACGCTGTCCACGTAAAAGGGACGCTCCACCGCACGATTCCGGCCCGCGTTTCCGATGCACCACACAGTCTGCATGCCGAGTTTCTTGGCACTTCTGAGGTTACGCAGACTGTCTTCCACCAACACGCAGTCGCGCGGCACGGCGCCCCCTAAGCGCGCAGCGGCATAAAGAAGCGCGGTATCGGGTTTGCAGCGCCAGCGCCCCAAGAGATGCATGTCTTCCGACGTCAGCACCCCGGCAAAAAGATCGCGGCAGTGCAGCGTTTCCAAAACCTGATGAGCGTAGCGTCGGGGGCCGTTCGTGAGCACCACTTTCTTTCCGGGGAGCTGCTGCAGCCATCGGCGCAGCTGATTTTTGTCCGCCCGCGTCTTCACCAAGGGGGGCACCGGGAAACTGTGCGTCGCCGGCAGAAATTCTTCCGGCCGAATGCCGTGGTGCTTCGCAAGTCCCAGAAATGTCGCCCCGTACTCAGACCAATAATGTTCCTGCAGGCGCTGTCCTTCGGTCACCGTCACGCCCAAACGATCCGCCACAAAGTGACGCATTGCGGCATGAATCGCGTCAAACATCCCGGCCGACGCGCAGTAAAGCGTGTCGTCCATGTCAAAAATCCAAAGTTTCGGAGGTCGGATCGCACGAACGGCGTCCGACAACTGCAGATCAGGCGTAAACAAGGTAAAAACCCGGAAGAAATTCAAATCGGTCGAATTGTATCGCAGGCGACAACCACCCTTCTCAGCATCCATCGCCCATTAAGCAGAAATTTCTAATGAACGTTTACCTACAAAAACTCACCCAAGCCACCATGAGTTATTTTGACGTCAGTCAGAACGAACCTAAAAAGTTTTACCACGGTTTTGTCCTGGGACTTCTCACCTCGCTGCAGAACCGCTTTGTTCTCACGAGCAACCGTGAAAGCGGTTTGGGGCGTTACGATATCCTGCTTGAACCGATTGACCGACAGCGGGATCTGGCTTATATCATTGAATTTAAAACCGTGTTCGACGTTGCAAAGTTGAAAGAAGCCGTGAGTTCGGCCCTTCAGCAGATACGCGACAAAGCCTACGCCGCGCAGTTGACCGCACGTGGAATTGATAAAAACCGCATTCGTGCCTACGGCATTGCCTTTGCCGGAAAACACGTTCTCGTAGGAACCGCCTCTGTGCCTGCGACCGCCAGATAAGCAAAACGGCGCCCGAATCCCACGACTCGAGGCGCCGTTCTTGTCAGAACCTAATCAAAGCACGTAGCGCGACAGATCTTCGTCCGCTGCGAGTTCTCCGAGCTTGTCCTTCACATAGTCCGCCGTAATTTCCAGCGTCATCGAGGACTTGTTCCCCGCTTCGTAGCTCACTTCTTCCAGAAGCTTTTCCATCACGGTGTGCAGACGCCGCGCCCCGATGTTTTCCGTGCGTTCGTTCACTTCGTACGCATAACGGGCGATGTGGCGGATGGCATCCGGCGTAAACGTCACTTCGGCGCCGTCGGCGGCGAGCAGTGCCTGATACTGCTTCACAAGAGAGCAGTCCGTCGCCGTGAGGATTCGTTCGAAGTCTTCCGCGGTGAGGCTTGCCAATTCCACGCGGATCGGAAGCCGCCCCTGCAGTTCCGGAACCAGGTCCGAGGGCTTGGAGAGATGGAAGGCACCGGAAGCAATAAAGAGAATGTGATCCGTCTTCACCCAACCGTACTTCGTGCGCACGGTCGTCCCTTCGATCAGGGGCAGGAGATCGCGCTGCACGCCTTCGCGGGAGACGTCGCCCCCGGAAGAGACGTCGCTGCCCTTGGCGATCTTGTCGATTTCGTCAATGAAGACAATGCCGTTGTTTTCCACGTTTTCAATGGCTTCACGCGTGCATTCGTTCTTGTCGACGAGTTTAGAGGCTTCTTCATCCGTGTAAAGTTCCATCACTTCCTTGACGGGCATGCGGCGCTTTTCACGGTTCTGCTGCTTCATCTTTTCAAAAAGACCCTGCAGTTGCGTTTCCATGTCGTCCATCCCCTCGGGGGCGAGCACGTTGAAAGTGGGTCCCTGCGCTTCCACGTCCGCTTCCACCGTCTTTTCGTCCAGACGCCCGGCGCGCAGATCCTCACGGAAACGGCGTCGTGCCGCGTTTTCTTCAGGCTTGACGGGGTTGCCGTTCTCATCAGTCACGTCCTTGGGGGGCGGCACGAGAAGGTTCAGGACGCGTTCGACCGCGGCGTCGTACGCCTGCTGCTGCACCTTCTTTTTTTTCGTTTCGCGCATCAACTTCATGCCGGCTTCCATCAAGTCCTTGATGATGGATTCCACGTTGCGGCCGACGTAGCCCACTTCGGTGAATTTCGTCGCTTCCGTCTTCACGAAGGGCGCATCCGTCAGTTTCGCGAGTCGCCGGGCAATTTCCGTCTTACCGACGCCCGTGGGCCCGATCATGAGAATGTTTTTCGGGGTGATTTCCGAATGCAGAGGTTCGGCGACGCGGGCACGGCGCCAGCGGTTGCGCAGCGCAACGGCGACGGCCTTTTTCGCCGCGTTCTGTCCCACGATGTACTTATCCAATTCGCTCACGATTTCGCGCGGCGTCATCATCGATTCGTTCGTCATGTCGATTCTTTTTCCGGTCAGGTCAAAATTACTGTGCCTTGCCGATCACTTCGCAGGTCACGTTCTGGTTGGTGTAGATGCAGAGGTCGCCCGCGATTGCAAGGGAAGCCTTCGCAATCGCTTCAGCGTCCATCTCGGTGTGCTGAGCGAGAGCGCGGGCCGCGGAAATCGCATAGGCGCCCCCCGAACCGATGGCGGCAATGCCGTTTTCGGGTTCGATGATGTCGCCGTTTCCGGAAAGGATAAGCGTCATGTCGGCGTCGGCGACGATCATCATGGCTTCCAAATGCCGAAGCGCCCGGTCCGTACGCCATTCCTTAGCCAATTCCACCGCGGCGCGCATCAGAATGCCGGAATGCTTCTCGAGCTTTCCTTCAAATCGCTCCACGAGCGTAAAGGCGTCTGCGGTCGCGCCGGCAAAACCCACCAGAATCTTGTCGTGATACACCCGACGCACTTTCCGCGCCGTGCCCTTGAAAACGATGTTTCCCAATGTCACCTGGCCGTCGCCCGCCATGGCGGCAACGCCGTTGCGGCGCACGCAGAGAATGGTGGTTCCGTGAAACTGTTCCATTGTTTGATCTTCAGAAGTAAAAAAAGAAAGAGTATGGAGCTTAACGGTCAGAAACGAAAAAGGGAAAGCTTGTTGCCTTCCCTTGCAATTTTCCTGAGCGGACGCCGGAAAAATCAGTCGCCGAACATCTTCTGCTTGATTTCGCGGCGCTGCTGCGCTTCAAGCGACAGGGTCGCCGTCGGACGCGCGATGAGACGCGCGACGCCGATGGGTTCCCCGGTTTCTTCGCACCAGCCGTAGTCACCGTCTTCGATGCGCTTCAGGGCGGCCTTCACCTTCTTGAGAAGCTTACGTTCGCGATCGCGCGTACGCAGTTCGAGCGCATGCTCTTCTTCGATCGTCGCGCGGTCGGCAGGATCGGGCACCACGGTCGTCTCGCGCAGCGTTTCCGTCGTCTTGTCGGCGTTTTTCTGCAGTTCGTTTTCCATCTGGGTAAGACGGTGCTTGAAAAACGCCAACTGCGCGTCGTTCATGTAGTCGTCTTCGCCCATCGCCAGGATTTCCTGCTCGGTGAGAAGTTTCTTGGTTGCCATGATGTTTCTCTAACAAATAAAAGCTGTTTTGGGAAAACTGTCACTGAAATACCAAGGGAACCGCCCGGAGGTTCCGCGAGGAGTCTTTTCCCTCGACCTTGAAAAGGGGGCGAAGGATAGCACAGCCGCCCCCGTTTGCCTAGCCTTCAGTTGATTTCGCGGCAGAATTCGCCATATCGTCGGCGCCCTCCGTCGCAAGACACGTCGTAAAGCCCTCCAAAATCGCCTTCTGCGGGAGTTTGCGGCCGATGATGACGATCTTGTTCTGCGGCTTATGATCCGCATCCCACACGCCCACGGGGTCGGCGGAACAAACCATGTGCACGCCCTGCAGCACCCAGCGCTGATCGGTCTGCGCGAACCAAAGCACGCCCTTATAACGGAGCATGTCCTGGCCGTACACCGACACCAAGCTCTGCAGATACTGCTCAAAGCGCACGGCATCCAAAGGCTTGTCGCTTTCAAAAACAAACGCCGCCACGTCTTCGTTGTGATGATGGTGATGCGCCCCGGTGAGGAACGTGGGATCAATGTCGAGAACGTCGTTCATATTAAAGCCGCAGAGATTCAGAACCTTCTCCACGGGAACGTTCCCCATGTTCACCTTTTCAATGGGCACCCGGGGGTTGATGGCGACGATGCGTTCACGGAGTTTCGCAAAGTCTTCGTCCGTCACCAAATCCGTCTTACTTACGAAAATACGATCCGCAAAACCAATCTGATCCTTACTTTCGGGCTGGGTGTCGAGAGTTTCGTTCCCGTGCTTCGCGTCCACGATCGTCACGACGCCGTCCAAACGGTAGTACGCCGCCACAGCGTCGTCCATGAAGAACGTCTGGCAGACGGGGCCGGGGTTGGCGACCCCCGTCGTTTCAATGACGACGTAGTCAAAATCGATTTCGCCCTTGGCGCGGCGCAGCCGCAGATCCGTGAGAATCCTCGACAGGTCGCCGCGTATCGTGCAGCAGATGCAGCCGTTATTCATCGACACGATCTGCTCCTTGCCGTTGTGCACGAGAAGTTCGTTGTCGATTCCCTCTTCGCCGAATTCGTTTTCAATGACGGCGATCTTGTGTTTGTGGTCTTCCGTCAGAATGCGGTTTAAAAGCGTCGTCTTTCCGGCACCGAGAAAGCCCGTCAGAATCGTGACCGGAATTTCGGGTTCCGGCATCCCCATCGGTTCGTTCTGCATCGCACTGTCCTTTTCGTCTAAAAGGAAAACGCCTCTTCCGTTCGGAAAAAGCGTTCCAAAGTTTTCGTTATGTGGGGGCGGCAGTTCCCGTTTTCAAGAGCTGCCGCTTTTTCCTTCGCAGGAAATCAGCGCACCTCAAGGTGCAGCCCCTTTAAGTATTCCCCTTCGGGGTACGTCATCAGAAGCGGATGATCCACCCCGGCCCCGAAACGCGCCGTGCACCAGGCGTCCTTACCGGAATCGATGACGGCCCCGGCCACGATCTTCTGGAAAAGATCCGGATTGATGGCGCCCGAGCACGAGAACGTAAAGAGGTGACCGCCGGCCGTGAGAAGCCGCAGTCCGTTCAGATTGATGTCCTTATAGGCGCGCGCCGCGCGTTCCACATGAAAGTGGCTCGAAGCAAATTTCGGCGGATCAAGAATGACGAGATCAAAGGTTTCACCCCGTTCCCGGGCTTCGCGAAGGTAGGCAAAGACGTCGGCTTCCACCCACTTCATCTGCGCTTCGGTAAACCCATTCAGATCGGCGTTGCGTTTGGCCTGCGCCAAGGCTTCGGCGGAACTATCGACGCTCACCACTTCCGCGGCGCCCCCCAAGGCAAGCGCCAGAGAAAAGCCCCCGGTGTAGCAGAAGCAATTCAACGCCCGCATCTTGCGACCGTGCGTCTTTTCAAAGTCCCGCGCCAACTGCTGAGCGGCGAGCCGGCTTTCGCGCTGATCGACGTAAAAACCGGTTTTGTGCCCCAGACGAACGTTGACGCCGTACTTCACGCCGTCTTCCGCGACTTCAATCAATTCCGGAGGTTCTTCGCCGGCCAGAACCCCCGTATGCACCGCAAGCCCTTCCCGCTGACGCGTCGCCGCGTCCGACCGGTCAAAGAGTCCCTTGGCGCCCGTCATCGCCATCAGATCCGCCACAATTTCGTCCCGGCGGCGTTCGGTACCGGCGCTCTGAAACTGCGTCACGAGCCAGTCGCCGTACTGATCAACGATCAACCCGGGGATACCGTCGGCTTCGCCGAACACGATACGGCGCGCGCTCGTGCGGGCGAGCAGCCCCTCGCGCGCCTTCACGGCCTTTTCAAGACGAGCACGCAGAAATTCCGGCACTTCCGTATTTTCCGCTTCGTCAAACGACCACATGCGCACCCGCAGCGTCGATTTCGGCGAATATGCGCCGTAACCCAAAAAGCGCCCATCCGCCGCCGTTACCTTCACCGTTTCACCGGAATCGGGCTTACCCGCAACGCGGCCGACGGCCGTGTCGTACACCCACGGATGACGACGCAGAAGGCTTTTTTCCTTTCCTTTTTTAAGCTGTACTTCAATCATGATGTTTCACTCTTACGCCTGAGGCGTCCTTAATTGTTCCGTATCCACCGTGCCGGCAAAGACCGTTACGGCAGGGCCCGTCAGAAAAACGGGGTGTCCCTCGCCGGCCCACGCAATGCCGAGCGTGCCGCCCTTCATCGCGATTTCCACCCGGTCGTCCAACAAACCGCGCCGCATTCCCGCTACGGCCGCCGCCGAGGCCCCGGTACCGCAGGCCAAGGTTTCCCCGGCGCCGCGTTCGTAAACACGCAGCTTGGCATGACGCCGATCCTCAACCTGCAGGAAACCGACGTTCACCTTATGCGCAAAATCAGGCTGCACCTGCAAGTCCGCACCGATTGCCGCCACCGGGGCCGTCGCCGTATCGTCCGTCACCAAAACCGCATGGGGATTACCCATCGAGACGACCGACAGCCAAACGTCCCCGGCGGACGTCGTCACGCGCCGCAGGGTGTCTTTTCCTTCTCGCCGCGCTTCATGCCGGGCCGCATCAAATCCGCTGGCCGCGGGATCCAAGACGGGCACGCCCATATTGACCGTCACGCGGCCGTCCGCCTCCGCCTTAAGAACGATGCGCCCCGCTTTCGTGTCACAGACGATGCTCGTTTTGTCCGTGAGCCCCGCTTCGCGCACAAACACTGCAAAACAACGAGCCCCGTTGCCGCACATTTCCACTTCGCCGCCGTCGGCGTTGAAAATCCGGTACTTAAAGTCAGCCCCTGCCGTTTCCGGCTTTTCCACCACCAGAAGCTGATCGAACCCGACGCCGAAACGGCGGTCGGCAAGGCGGCGGATCTCGTCGGCCGTGAGACGAAACGGCGTCTCAACAGCGTTTACAACCATAAAGTCGTTGCCTGCGCCCTGCATTTTGACAAAAGGCAGAATCATGCGTCCATCCTTTCCTTTAATACACCGAAGGTTCGCCCTCAGGTCGCGTTTTGAAGCGCCGGTGCGTCCACAAATACTGATCCGGCAGTTTCCGAATCCAGTTTTCCAATTCCGTCACGATGCGCACGGTGTCGGCCGTATCGTCTCCCGTAGGGTAGTCGTCCCACGGACGACTCACATGCACCGTGTACCCCGAGGGCGTCATTTCCGCAATGCAGAGACAGACCTTGGCACGGGTAATTTTCGCAAGACGCCCGCACATTGCCAACGTAGCTGCCGGCACCCCGAAAAACGGCACAAAGATCGCGTCCTTCGCCCCAAAATCCATATCCGGCAAATAGTAAAAGGGCATGTTCTGCCGCATCGCGCGGATGACTTCCATCAAGTCGTGCTTCCCGCGCCCCTTTTCAATCAGCACGGGATCTGAAAACCGTTTGCGCCCGGCCAGTGCCGCCGCATCCCACGCCGGGTTGCGCTGCTTCTGGTAAAGCGACACGCCGCGCACGTGAAGGTTAAAGGCGATCCCCGCGGCATCGAGCCCCGCAAAGTGCGGCGCCACGATAATGAGGGGGCCATGGGCCTCCGTCACATTCTCCAAGCCTTCGAATTTGACCAACCGGGAAATGTCGTCAGCCGATCCTGCCCACAGCACCCCGTGATCCAGGGCCGCCCGCGCCAAATGCACGTAGGTCGACTTCGCAATCCGCCGGCGCTCTGCTTCCGTTTTCTCAGGAAAACAGAGCGCGAGATTCGTCATCGTCACGTGGCGGCGCTTGGGGATCGCCCACCACAAAAGCGCCGCCAGCCCCTTTGCCATCCCGCACCGCACGGAAAGCGGCACGTGCACAAGGGACTTCACCACTCCGATCCAAAACTGCGCCAAAAGCGTATTGAGGGTTTTCATGCCGCAGCCTCCGCCGGTTTTTTTACGCCCTTGGGGCACTTGTAGCGGTTGTAATTCCAGATGTACTGCTCGGGCGCCTCGTAAATCGCGGCTTCAATCTGCCGGTTCATCGCTTCGACGCCCGCTTTCATATCGTCATCGCCCTCGTCCGCTTCCGGCAGTTCCCAACGACGCAAATGCACTTCCCAGCCTTTGCCCGGGTGGCGCACCGTCCAAACGATAAAAAGCGCCGCATCAAACTGCCGCGCCATTTTGACGGGAAACGTCATCGTAAAAGCCGGCCGCCCGAAAAACGAAGCCCACACGCCTTCGCCCCGCCCAGGCACCTGATCAGGCAGACACCCCAAAGCGCCGCCCGCGCGCATCGCGCGGATGATTTTCCGCACACCCGACAAATCCGCGGGAGCCGGATCCATGCCTTCGCGGAGGCGTCCGTTGGCAACGGTTTTCCGCACAAATTTCTGCTTAGGTTCCCTATAAAGGATCGTGAATTTCTTTCCCAGGGGCTTTAAGCACTTTTCGTACACCCAGATGGGGCTTACTTCGTAGCAGCCCACGTGCGGCGTCATGAAAATCAGGCTCTTACCTTCGGCAACTGCCTCGGCCACAATTTTGGCTGCGGATTCGTCTTCAGCGATGTGTGCCATCACGTCCGCATTCGAGCGCTTCCACACCCACGCCATTTCCACGGCTTGCATGCCGGCGTGGCGCACTGCCACGGGCATCACCCGGTCTTCATCGAGCCCTGCCTGCCGAAGGTTCGTACGAAGTTTTCGACGATACGTGGGACCGAACCAAAACGCGCACACCCCCAGAAAAGCACCCAAGCGGTGCAGCACGGAAAGCGGCAGCAGACTGACTAATTTAAGGAGTGCGTCCATCGCAATGTTCGGGCAGCGTCGGTGCCGCCCTCTGTCAACTCATCGGAAACGGCTTATTTTAGCGGGGAACCGAGCACTTTCGGCACCTCAGAAAAGATGCCGTAAAAGGGCATTCAACGCCACGGCAAGCGCCGTCATCACCGCCAAGTTGAGTTTTTTTGCGAGAAACACCACAACAATCAGCGTCACCAAGTCCGCGGGATTCGTCGTCATAAAGGCGGGGGCCACCACCGACACCATGACACACCCCGGCGCCGCATCCAAAAGTTTTCTCGTCTGCGGCGACAGTTTTTTTCCTTAAAAAGAGGTACCCCAAAAGACGCGACGAATAGGTGGCAGCACACATGCCGAGAACGGTGATGACTTCCGCGAGCGTGAGATTAAACATAGTCGCTCTCCGCCGTAATGAGAAGCCACGCCGCCCAGAGTCCCGCAAGAGATCCCACGGCAACGCTCACGCCCGAAGACCACACCAAGGACGACAAGCCGGCTGCCACGGCACTCACGGCCCACGGCAGACATTTTTTCGTGCCCGGCCACATGGAGGCCAAAATCGAAATGAAGATCACCGGGAACGCCATGCCGATACCCCAATCCGTGAGGTCGCCCACGCCGCTGCCGACTGCAGCACCGATAAAGGCGCAGCCCCACCAATTGAACCACAGCGACAGGCCTACGCCCATATGAAAGGGGAACGAAAAAGCCGCTGCGTCCGGCACACCTGCCTTGCGCCTTTTGTCGATATCCTGCATCGAGAGTGCCCAAGTCTCGTCGCACATGATGAAAAAGACCGCGAGCGCTTTGGGAAGCGACAATTGAGTCACGTAAGGCGTGAGTGCCGCCGACAACATGATGTGGCGGCTGTTGATGAGCCACGTCGTGAGGATGATAGCCAAAATCGGCGACGTGGCCGACCACAGGGCCAGAGCGGCAAATTCCGAACCGCCTGCAAAATTAATGGCCGTCATGAGTCCCACGCCGACCGCGGACATGCCGGTCTGAGCCCTCGTTGCGCCCAAAATCAACGCGATCGGAACAAAACCGATCGTCATCGGCAGCGACGCCTTGATGCCGCGCAGAACTTCAGCGGCCGTGGCAATGTTCTTCGTACGTGTCATGGAAAAAATTCGTCAGAAATTCAGAGCGCCGCACGATACGCTATCCGTTTTGCCGCCGCAACCCGCCCCTATAAAAAGCCTGTCGACCGAAGCTGACAGGCGAAACGGAGCGCCTTCAGGCGTGCCGAATTTTGGATAACGGTCTGGAATACTCCGTGAGTTTAGGAACTCTTCACAGACAAGTTCACTTCATCCAATGCCCTATGCGGACGCCGTCGTCCCGAGTCACGTCGTTGCGGCGGCAGTAATCCTGAAATTCTTCGCTGTGCGCGCCCATTTCCCGTAGCGCCGCCACGGCGCCCAAGACTCGCAACGGCGTCCAACCTAAGAGGAGCGCCGATTCCGAAGGCTGCGACAAGGCCGCTTTAGCGGCCAAATCCGTGCCGTTCTGCGCATACCAATTGCCAACCGAGGTCATCGTGTTGCCTCCTTTTCTCCGTACCGATCTGTCGTCGGTTGTTTGTACCGAGCGCGGCAGAAAGTGCCGCTGAATACACTGATTTTCAGTGCACTCAATCAAAACAACGAGGTACCGAAAGAATTGAGACGCATTTCGAAAGCCAACTTACGCAACGAAAAAGTAGCCAACTTACGCAACGAAAAAGTAGCCAACTTTACAAAATCATTTATAATCAACAATATCAATTGAATTATTTCTGGACAAAATCTATGGCTACCGTTTACAAAAAACGTATTCTTGACTCATTGCTTGAACGCGCGTTGTCCGGCATCGGCGCCGTCGTTATCGAAGGCCCCAAAGGTTGTGGGAAAACCACAACCGGACTGCAGCTTGCCAAAAGCAAACTGATGCTAGGGGCTGCGGAAACCCGCGAAAACGCCGTTGAGTTGTTGGGCTACAACGCCAAAGCCGTGTTGGCCGGCAATACACCGAGAATGATTGATGAGTGGCAGACCGTTCCTCGCCTCTGGGATGCCGTACGCTACGAAATCGACAACCGGCAGGCCGTCGGCCAATTCATCCTCACAGGTTCTGCCGTACCGGCCGACCGCAGTGAAATCTTTCACACCGGTACCGGTCGTTTTGCCTGGCTCACCATGCGTACGATGAGTCTCTTCGAATCCGGCGAATCCAACGGCGAGGTGAGCCTCAGCGAACTTTTTGAGGGGCACCACGATATTTCTGGACAAAACGGTGCCGACATCGAACACATTGCCTTTGCCGCCTGCCGCGGAGGCTGGCCGCAGTGTGTCGGCAATACGTCGGAAGCGGCCCTGGATCTCGCCTACAACTACGTGGATGCCGTCTTAAAAACCGATATTTCGCGCGTAGACGGCGAGAAAAAAAATAACTATCGCTCCCGAGCACTACTTCGTTCCTACGCCCGCAACTTGGGAAGTTCCGTCTCCGTGCAGGCGCTGTGGTCGGATATTTCTTCGCAGGACGACGATGCCTTCAGCGTACGAACCTGCCAGTCCTACCTTTACGCACTGCGGGAAATATTCGTCACGGAAGACATGCCCGCTTGGAATCCCAATCTGCGATCTAAAACAGCCATCCGCACTTCCGACACCCGGTACTTCACGGATCCTTCCGTCGCTGCCGCCGCCCTTCAGATTGGGCCGCAGGACTTACTCAACGACCCCAAAACCTTCGGATTTCTATTTGAAAATTTATGCGTCCGCGATCTCCGTGTTTACGCCGATGCTCTTCGGGGCAACCTTTTTCACTACCGAGACAAAAACAATCTCGAATGCGACGCGGTTCTCCATCGGAAAAACGGCAGTTACGGTCTGATTGAAATCAAGCTAGGCGGCAAAGAAGCCATTGCGCACGGTGCGGAGACGCTCACTCGTCTGGCTCAAAAAATCGATACCACCAAAATGCCTGCGCCCTCGTTTTTGATGGTCTTGACGGCCGCCGGTGACTTTGCCTACCGACGAGCGGACGGCGTACTGGTCGTACCGCTCGCTTGCCTCAAACCATGATCGTTTTGAGGTTTTTCACTTACGTCGGCCGCACAGAGACTCGGTACACTGCAGGCTTCCTTTCGTTGACCGTGCCCACTCATGCTTCTTCGGACAATGATGCTGCTTCTCTCGGCCGCCGTGCTCTTCGTTGTGAGCCCGGCCGTGCGCGCCTGCCCGGCGCACGAAGCCGCTTTACAGACCGTTCATGTAACGACGTCTGCTCCCGAAGCACTTTCAGCGATTGCCTCCGACGACTGCACGGCCGACGATCCCGCCGCGCCCTGCGGACAATTCCATCTTTGCTGCGTCACACCGACGGGGCTGCCCACGTCGGATACCGCCCTGCTTTTTGCGCCGCTCCCTCGGACAACGGCCGTCAACCGCAGTCCCGCGGATACCGGCATCATCCGTGATCTCACGGCGCCCCCTCCGAGAAGCTGACTTTCGCTTTTCTTTACTTTGTTTTTTTCTGATCCGACGGCTTTGGAAGCCCTCGGACAGAGGTTTGTCAGCTTTTTATTCGGAGATTCCTCAAAATGGGAATGACTCACTACATGGAACTCATGATGGGTTCCTGGTACCTTTTGGTTCTTTTTATGGCGCTGCCGATGTTTTTAGCGGAATGCTACGTCGTGAGCGAAATTCTTCTGTTGCTTTCCTCTCAGACCTCAGTCGGCCTTAAAACTTTCAACCGCTGGTCGGCCTACGCTTCCGCCGTCGTCATTGCGGCACTCGCCCTTTATGCGGGCCATTATTTTCTGGGCGTCACCGAATGGCGCACGTGGGTGGATGTGACGGCCTCCGTGTCTTATATCGCAGCGGGGCTCCCCTTCATTTACGTGGGGCTCTTGGAAGCGGGCGTCGTCGGCCATGCGCTCGTAGCCGTCAAGAAGGGCCGCCGGGCCGTCGCCGCTGTCGTTCTCTACCTTATCCTCGCGCATGCCGCGATGGTTTTCGGGATGTTTGATCCTGTGCAGTTCGGATGGCAGGGCAACGGGCACATGATGCATGACATGTCGTCTATGTCGGACAACCACACCATGTCTCACGAGATGCCGGAAATGACCACCGGGCACCACCGCGGCGGCATGAGTCCGGACGACCTCACCGGCATGATGCTTCCGGAAGGGCATTCGGTGCCTGAAGGCTACCACAAAATGCCCGACGGGCGCCTTATGAAAAACGACCCGATGATGCCGGATATGCCGATGCACCGCCACTGATTCTGACGACTCGTCTCAACGGATTTGGTGCCCCGCCGGCACCAAGGCCGCTTTCTTGCCGTCTAAACCGAAATCCGTCGCCGTCCGTTCGACAAAACCTTCGAACGTCATGGCGACGAACGTTTTCCGAAGCCGCTCGATGAAAGCCGTTTTATCGGTGTCCAACGGAAACGCCACACCGACTTTGACGGCAAGAAGCGGCTCTTCCAGTATCCGAAAGTCCCCCGGAACTTCTTTCAAAAGCCGTCGCATCACGGCTTCGTGCCCCGCCGTCGCGTCGGCATAACGACGCCGCACGGCAATAAAAGCTTCCGCCGTGGTCGGAAACGTCAACAGATCCGCAATCGCCGGAGCCCGGGCCGCCTCTCGGGTGAAAAACTGCTCAGGCCTTGTCCCTGACTGCACGGCGACGGTTTTTCCGGTGAGGTCCTTAAGGCACTGAATCGGACTGGAATTTAGCACCACCACAACCTGTCGACTGTAGAGATAGGGCACCCAGCGATAGAGAGCCTCCCGGCCCGTCATCGAAAAACAACTCCACACACAGTCGATTTTCTTATCGGCAAAGAGTTCGTCCTTCCGATCCCAGGCAATCGGGATAAATTCGGACGTAACGCCTAATCGGCGGCAGGCTTCCCGCGCCAACACCGGATCGACGCCGGTGAAGGTGCGCATGTCGTCATAAAACGTGAAGGGCGGATAGTCCGCATCCACGCCAATGCGCAGAACACGGTCGTCCTCAGCCCGAACGTACCCCGTCGTGAGGCCGAGCGCCGCAAGCAACAGCGCTCGGCGTCCTCCGTTCACGGCGTCTTTCCCCGTTCTCTCTTTACCACTGACAAACCGATCCTGCATTGTTTTTCCAAAAAAGTTGTCGGCCACGAACCTCGAACGCCGAATCCGGTGATTTTAGCAACCGCCCGCACCGCTTATAATTGAAAATTACGGTCTTTTTTCGCCTGAACCCGACGTCTGTCGGAACACCTATGTCACGCTTTGCTGCCGCTGTGTTGTCCGCCGTTTGTCTGGCATTCTTCTCCCTTTCCGCCGCAGCCGCCGGGCAGGACGCCCACCGGCTGCGGATCGGTTTTACACACTTTGCTCCCTTCGTTTTCGTGGACGATGACGGCAAACTTACCGGCATCGACGTGGAATTGGCCGACGCCGCCTGCCGAAAGCTCGGTTGCACGACACAATTCGTTCCGGTCAATTGGCAACAAAAGGAAACGATTCTCGCGCACGGCGACGCGGACTGCCTCTGGGCCGGATTTTCGATCGACGGCCGCGAGAACCTTTATCAATGGACGGCACCCTACTTAAAAAGCCGGCAAGTCGTGATGGTGCCACAGATGAGCCCCGTGCGCCGGTTAAGCGAAACGCTCGCCGGTTTCCGACAAGACGGCACGCTCCTCGCCATTCTGAAAAAATACGATTACGTCGAACCCGACGACCGTTCGATCTGAGATACCAGCTATGACCGACACTGCTGCGCGGCCGTTTCACTACGGCAAAGACGTTTTCCTCTACCCGCTGCTGATCTTCCTCGTCTTTTTCTTCATTGGCGAATACGCCGTCTACGAGACGAGCCTCTCGGCCGCCGATCAAACCATACAACACATGCTGCAGCGCGTGAAGGAGCGCAGCCTCTATTCCCTTCGCTTTGAAGACGTCGATCGGGTGAACAGCCTTGTGCGTCTCATGGATAAAGCCAAAGAACTCGCGCGCCAAACCGAAGAGCACCCGGAAAATCTCCAGGAAACGCTCACCCGTTTTCAGCGCGACATGCGTTTGACCGGCGCCGTCCTTCTTAACGACAAACTCGAAGCGGACGCCGTCGTCGGCATCGCTTCTGAGGATTGGCGCCGCATCGTCAACATGAGCCACATTCCCGACGTCATCCGCTGGCCGCAGAAAAACAGCATGGATCGCATCCGGCTGCACGGTCAGTTCTACGACTACGCGGCCGTCGCCCGCCGCGACAAACCGGGCATCGTCCTCACGATCGACAACAACGACACCGGAGAGCGCAAAAGCGGCCTTTTTACGCTTGACATTCTTTTCCCGGACGATTCGTTTCTCCTGAAAAGCGCCGTCTTCATTACCGACGGCACCGTCATCATCGACACCAATGACAAGGATTGGCTCGGGCGCTCCGTCGCCGAAAGTCTGCTCGCAGACTTTGAGACATCCTCTCAATTACGATCCAACCTCGTCCGCGTCAAGGCTGAAGGCCGCACCTGGTACGGCGCGAGAACCCACGTGAGAGACCTTTCCGTCTACGTTTTCTCCCCGCAGATGACAATCCTGCAGCCCTGTTGGTACTTTGCGGCCTTCATGCTCTTTGTGTACGCCGTCATGCAGGCCGTCATCATGTACATGCGGCAGCATTCGCTCTCAGCGCAGATGCGGGAACTCACGGACAAACTGAAAACCATTCAAGCCGTAAGCGCCATCTTTTCCGAAGGGCTCATTGCGTCCGTCAAAGACCGACGTTTTGAAGTCATCAAGGTGTCCGCGAGTTTCCAATCGCTTCTTTCGGGCTGCCGCAACACGGACGACATCGTCAACCGCATAGCCGACACCGTCGTCGCCCCCGAAGCCCGGGGGGACTACCTCACCTTCCATCAGATCTCAACCGTGGAAACGCGTCTCGCGAAGAGTACCTTCGGCTACGTGGACTTTATTTTTCCAACCCGCCGGGGACGCTGGATTCGGGACGTGCTCGTCGCGCAGTCCTACGACAAAAACGGACGCCTTGTGAAGTGCCTCGCGCTTTCCAGAGACGTCACCGAAGAAAAACAACGGGAAATCGACTATCAGGAAAAACTCATCAGAACCGCCCGAGAAGCTCAGGCGTCGGCAACGGCCAAGACCAACTTTCTGCGGCACATGAGTCACGACATCCGCACGCCCATCAACGGGATTCTCGGAATGCTTGAAATTGCCGAACGCCACGCGGACGATCCCCAACGGCAGAAAGCCTGTCGGCGGCACATCCGGGAAGCGTCGCTCATCCTTCTCGAACTCATCAACGACGTTCTCGATTTGTCCAAACTTGAAGCCCGGCAACTCAACGCCGACGTAAAGCCCTTCAACTTAAAGCAGCTTTGGGAAGAAACGATCCCCACGCTCGAAGTCTTAAGCCGCCGTCGGAACATCACGATCAACCTCACGAAAGACATCCGCCACACGGATGTGGAAGGCTGCCTCACCCTGCTGCGTCGCGTCGTGATGAACATCATCACCAACGCCATCAAATACAACCGGGAAAACGGCCGCATCGACTTCAGCATCAGAGAAGAAGCGCTGTCCCCCACGGAATCAATGTTTGAATTCGTCTGCCGCGACACCGGCATCGGCATGAGCGAAGACTTTCAGCGCCACGCCTTTGAGCCCTTCTCGCAGGAAAGCGACTCCGCCCGCACCCATTATGCGGGCACAGGATTGGGACTTGCGATCGCCAAACGCATCATTGAACAATTGGGCGGCACCATTACGTTCACAAGTCGCCAAAATGTGGGCACGACGTTCACCATCCGGGTACCTCTGAAAATCGTGCCGACCGCTGCCGCACCCCGTCCGGTATCGGATTCCGCAACGCTGCCCGCGGGACTTTCGGGCAAACGCATCCTTCTGGCGGAAGACAACGACCTCAACCGGGAAATTGCCGAGACAACGCTCACCGAAGCCGGGGCTCAGGTAACGGCCGTCACGGACGGCAAAGAAGCCGTCAACGCCTTCCTTACGGCGCCCGAAGGCACGTTTGATTTGGTGCTGATGGACTTAATGATGCCCAACATGAACGGCTTGGAAGCCACAAAGGCAATCCGGGAAAGCGCCCGCCAAGACGCCTTGACGCTTCCCATCGTCGCCATGACCGCGAACGTGTTCCCGGACGACGTCCGGGCAACGGAAGACGCCGGGATGAATGCGCACATCGGCAAACCCTGCAGTGCCGAAAAGTTGGTCGACGTGCTGTCGCACCTCACTGCCTGAAGCGCACCGCCGAAACAAAAAACGGGCGTTGCGACACCTGCGGTCGCCGCCCGTTTTTTACCCTACGCGTCAGATCAGATTGCCTTGATGGCGTCGATCGCTTCGTCGTATGCGGTCTTTACGGCGTCAAATAGTGCCGTGTCCTTTAAGGGCTCACGACTTCTCAGGACTTCCGTTAATTCGCTTGCCGTGCGGCAGAGCGTCCCGAACCCGAGGTTCAAAGCCACGCCCTTCATCGTGTGCGCAGCGCGAAACGCCTTTTCCCAATCCTGGGCCTCAACGGCTTCAACGAGATCAGCAAACGTCGTATCCGACAGAAACTTCACAGCGAAACGACGGATCAGGGCTTCGCTCGGTATACGCAGCCGTACGTCACCGTAGTCGCCGCCCAGTTTCTGATACATTTCTTCAAGCGTCATTTTTAGTTCTCGTTATGAAAGTTTCCCGGAGGCCGCGGGCTGAGTGCCGACCGCTTCCTCTGCAAAAAACACGGACAAAAATTCTTCCACACAACGGCGGATGTCGCCGTCTTCAGCTTTGCACGGACCCGGCTCACGGCGAATTTTAGAAAAATCATCGCGCATTGGGGCGCCGTATACGAGGTTTATCCTATCCACAATGCCGCTGAGGTACCTTCTTCTCCCATCTTTTCAGACCACCGTTTTTCCGTACAAGGACAGTGGGATTGCCTGGTCCGCGAGCCGCCCGAATGCCTTATAAACGCCACCCGTGTACGGGCTTCGCCCTGCAAAAGACACGTGAAGCCGTCGCGAAGCCACGCTTCCTCGGCGTAGAGCATCAGGGAATGCTACCCGGATCGCCGGCCGTAAAATATCGGCACTTTTTCTTTACCGGCATGCACTGTACCCGTGAAAATCCTCCATACATCCGACTGGCACTTAGGTCGCCTTCTTTTAGGAGAACGGCGCGACACCGTTTTCACGCAGTTTCTCGACTGGCTCCTCACGACGCTTAAAGCCGAACAATGCGATGCACTCCTCATCGCGGGCGACGTCTTTGATTCCACGGTTCCGGGCACTTCGGCACAAAAGCTCTACTACTCGTTTCTCGCCCGCGTTCGGCAGGAAACCGCCTGTCGCACCGTCGTCATCACGGGCGGCAACCACGACAGTCCCATGCTTTTAAATGCGCCGCGCGACCTCCTCTCGGCGTTTGACATTCACGTCGTGGGTCGGGCCTCTGCCGATCCCACGAACGAAGTCGTCGTCATCCGAAACCCGGACGGCCACCCGGCCGCCGTCGTCTGCGCCGTGCCTTTTCTGCGGGAAGGCGACCTCTGTACGCTCAGCGACGAAGAAACGCATCTTGACCGCCGGCAACGGCTGATTGACGCTACCGCGAACCACTACCGCACGGTCGTGGATAAGGCCCTCGAAATCTGCCCTGCCGCCCAAGACTCGGTGCCCCTCATCGCCATGGGGCACCTCTTTGCCGCAGGCAGCGCCGCGGGTTCGACGGAACGTGACCTTTACGTCGGGTCGCTCGCCGACGTACCGGACACGGTTTTCCCCGAAGCCGTTGACTATCTCGCCTTGGGCCACCTGCACCGTCCGCAGATCGTCGCAAAGAACCCCTCACACTGCTACAGTGGCTCGCCCTTCGCGTTGGATTTTTCGGAAAGTGCGTCACCGCACCAAGTGAACCTCGTCGAATTTACCGGCAAAACGCCCGTCGTAACGTCGATCACCGTCCCCGACTTTGAACGACTGCTGCACGTGGCGGGAACCGCCGACGACATTATTGCCGCCGTGAAAGAAGCCCTTACCGATCCCGCCCCCGGTTTCCTTGACGTCGAACACACGGGAAACCTCACGGCGCCGGAACTTCTGCAGACCCTAAACGACCTCTTGAAAGACGCACCGCTCAAACTGCTGCGTTTTATTGACCGCGCGGCCGAAAAGGCGGCTTCCCTCACGAAACACGCCGTCAACGTCGAGATTGAAGAGCTCACCCCGGAAAAGGTCTTCGAGCTGCGGTTAGAAGCCGCGAAAGTCGACGAAAACGATTCGGAACGCGTACCGCTCATCAACGCCTACCAAGAACTCCTCTTTTCCCTTCGCGACGCCAAACAGGAATAACCGCCATGCGCATCGAATCCGTCACCTTTGAAAATTTAAATTCCCTCAAAGGCCGCTGGACCGTGGCGTTGAACCACCCGGCCTACGCAGCAACCGGCATTTTTGCCATCACGGGCCCCACGGGCGCGGGGAAAACCACGGTTCTTGACGCGGTGTCGCTCGCGCTTTACGGCCGCACGCCGCGTCTTTCGACGTTGTCCAAATCTGAAAACGAAATCATGACGCGCGGTACGGGATATGCCGCAGCCGAAGTAACGTTCCAGACGAACGGCCGCCGCTACCGCGCGCAGTGGGAGCAACGTCGTGCACGCCTGAAGCCCGACGGACAACTGCAGCCCGCACAGGTCTCGCTTTTTGAGTTTCAACCCGAAACCGCGACGTGGCTCTCGGTTGCGGACAAAGTAAAGACCTTCACGACCAAGATTCAGGCCGTGACGGGCATGACCTTTGAGCAGTTCACCCGCACCATGCTGCTCGCCCAAGGCAATTTCGCTGCCTTTTTGAAAGCCGAAACGGATGATCGGGCGGCGATGCTCGAGCGCATCACGGGTACCGAAATCTACAGCCGGATTTCAGAAGCGGCTTACGAGCGCTTTGCCGCGGAAAAGGAAAAACTGGGGCAGCTCGAAACCCAATTGGCGGCCTCAGGCACCTTGTCCGCCGAAGACCGCGACGCCACGGCCGCACGGCAAAAAGCGAAGACGGAAGAAGCCGCCGCGCTCGGAAAAACGCTTGAAACCCTCAAGTCGCAGCTCGCGCTGTACACGCGGGCCGCGGAAATTGAGACGTCGCTCGCGAAAACCCGTAACGACCTCACGCGCGCCCGCACCGACGCTGAGCGTCAAACGCCTCTTAAAGAGAAACTCACTGCCGCGCGCCGGGCTCAGCCGATCGCCGACACCGCCGCCCTCGTTTTGTCCGCCCGACAAACGGTGGAAAAACGCCGCCGGGAAACGCCGGTACTCACCGCCCGGCGCGACGCAGCGCAAACGGCCCTCACGTCGGCTCTGACCGTTTTAACGCAGAAGACGACTTTCCGCGACACGGCACAAAAGGCCTTTGAAGACTTGATTGCACTGCTTCCCAAAGTCGAAGATCTCGACAAGCGGACAACGGAACTCAAAGACGAACTCAACCGCCGCACCCGGGAACGTCAGACGGCGGACGCCAAAGTGCATCAAGCTGCGGCGTCTCTTTTTAAGAATCGGTCAACTCTTGCCGCCGACGGAACGCAAAAAACACGGTTGACGGCGCTTCAGGCCGAAAACGCCGCCGACGCCAAACTCGCGGACGAACTGCCGGCATTCACGGCGGCGCTTACCCGTTGGGCCGCGGCTGCGACGGCGGCGGACGCGGCTCAGAAAAAAGTGCAGACTGCCCGTTGCAAGCTCACGCGCGTACAGAAAAAACTTGCGACGCTCACGCCAACCGCAGAAAAATTGACGCAGGACTGGGAACATGCCCAAACCACTCTGGCGGCGGCTCAAAAAACGGCGCTCGACGTATCGGCAGGCACGACCGTCGCTGCGCTTCAAACGCAAGCGACTCGCCTGCGCCGGAACGAAACCCTTTTCACGCAGCTCGGCGAAACCGCGGAGACGCTCGCGGCCGCCCGTGAGCGTCTTGCGACCCACCGGACGCGACTCGAATCGCTCACTCAAGACGCCGAGCGAGCCAAGACCCTCAAAACGGACGCCGATCGCGCGCTTGAAATTTCACTCGCGGCGCAGGAGTCGCTCACCCGACAGATTGAAGCTCTCACGGAAACAGCGCGTTTAGCCGATTGGCGCGATCGCCTCACGGACGGCACGCCCTGCCCCTTATGCGGCGCTCTGCACCACCCCTACGTCGAACACCGCCCCGACACCGACGTCACGGGGCCCGGCGCGCAGCTCACGGCCGAAAAGAAAAAGTACAAAACGCTGCAGAAAGCAGCTAAGACCGCGGACGAAAAGGTCGCCGCCGTCACCGCAGAACTGAAAACACTCACGCGTCAGACGACCGAAGACGCCGAAGCCCTTCAAAAAGCAACCGCCGCCTTCACGGAAAAAACCGCAGCGCTCAACCTCACGACGGACGCCGACTTTAAGTCGCTCGCCGCGGTCGCCGGTCAAAACGCCGCAGCCGTAGAAAAGCAGCTGCAGGCTTCAATCGCAGCCGAGGCCGCCGTCACGAAAGCCCGTGAAGCCTGCGAAGCGCTCTCGCAACAGCGACAGACGGCTGAAATTGCATTGACCGCCGCCCGCACGGAAGAAACTTCTCTCACCGCCGACAATGAAACGGCCGCGTCTGACCTTGCGACGGCTCGCGACGGCGTGTCCACCGCCCAAACCGCCTTCACGACGCTCCTGCGACCCTTTGCTGCCGACAACATGACGCCACCGACCGATCCTGAAGCCGCCGGCACCATCGTCCGACACCTCACGGATCGCGCCCGTCAATACGCCCGGCGCACCGAGCAACTGACGCAGATCTCCGGTCGTCTCGCGCAGACCGCCGAAGCCGTAAAGCACCTTACGGCACAAGAAACGGATCTCAAAGCTCGGCTTGGGGAAGCCGTGACCGCAGAAACCGAGGCCCGCACGGCGCTTACCGCTAAAACCGACGAACGCCGGGCCCTTTTCGGAGAACGCTCACCCGCGGCGGAAAAAGCGACCGCCGAAGAGACCCTTGCGACTGCAAAAACGGCATTTCTCACTGCGCAACAAACGGTTCAGACGGCTCAGCAGACAGTCACCGCTGCCGAAGAAGCCTGCCGACGTCACGCCGCAGAAACCGCGGACGCTGAGAAAGCCCTTGCCGACGCAGAACCCGCATGGCAGGCCGCACTCGCCCGTCAAGGTTTTGCAACGGAAAGCGACTGGCAGGTGGCGCGTCTGGCGCCTGACGCCGTCGAAAGTCTCGAAAAAACGCTGCAGGCCACGGCCGAACGACTCACGCAACTTACCGCCGTAGAAACCCGGCTCTTGTCGGAACAGGAAAAAGCTGCCGCGGCCTTAAAAGACGTGCCGCCCGAAGCCGACCTCAAAACCCGGGCTGCCGACGTGACGACCGCGCGCACCGAAGCCGATCAAACCGTAGGGCGCTGCGCCGAACGCCTTGCGCAGGACGACAAACTTCTTGCGCAAAACCGAGAACTCGCCCTCAAAATTGAGCGGCAGCGCAGCGTCACCAACCTCTGGACGCGATTAAAAGACCTCATCGGTTCCGCCGACGGCAAACGCTACCGTGAATTCGTGCAGGGACTTACCTTCGAGCGCCTTCTCGGGCTTGCCAACCAATCACTCGTGAAACTCACCGACCGGTACGAACTCACGACGGAAGAGAAGTCCCCGCTGACGATCAACGTCATCGACCGCTACCGCGGCGGCAACGTCCGTTCGTCTAAGAACCTCTCGGGCGGCGAAACCTTCATTGTGAGTCTCGCGCTCGCATTGGGTCTTTCGCGTCTCGCGGGCCGCAACGTACGGGTGGATTCGCTCTTTTTGGACGAAGGGTTCGGAACGCTCGACGAGGCAGCTCTGGATTCCGCGCTTTCCGTCCTGGCGAGCCTCAAAAACGAAGGGAAATTGATCGGCATCATTTCCCACGTGGGAGAAATCCGCGAACGCATCCCTACCCGTATTGAAGTGACGCCGGGCACGGGCGGAACGAGTACGTTGTCGGGCCCCGGGGTATCGGCCGGTTGAGCCCAAATCCATGACAGGGAATGACAGCCATTATCCCGGACAAGTTATAAACTTCACAGCAGACAGATTGTAAGGTGTAAATCATTATTTAACTGATATTCAACGTTTTTTTTATTTATTTTTTCAAAAATATAAATTTCATCACCGTCATTAACCTCAGCATGCCGTCGCCCCACCTCTTGCGACCACCCATTTTTCTGCATTGCAAACTGAGTGTTTTTCCTTGTCTTCGCAGAAGATTTTCCGCATTACCCCTGCAGGCTTTCAGCGGCACGATTAGAATTTAAACTTGTCGGTTTTTGTCTCGGAATCCTGCCGTTGAAATCAATCGTTTCCGAACGAAACACCCCCGGATAAATCAGCATCGGCCGCTCTTTTTTCGTGCGGCCGATCCCAAAACAAGATGCCCAATTCCACCAACGAGGAAACACTCGCCGCTTCGCAGCGCCTGCTCGACTACATTTCGGGTCAGCAAAAAAGCGCTCCGACCGTTGCGCCCGCCGCACCTGCGGCGGACAGCCGTCCCCCGGTTTCCGAAAAGAAACCGGGGCGTTTTGCGCATCCCCTAAAGTCACTCTCCGAACCGTTTGCCCACCGGACGACGCCCACGATCGGCCTCGTCTACGACAGCGACGGTATTCTGCTGACGCGCACGCATCACCTGACGCTCGGAGAACCGTACCTCGAAAAACTCCGTTTCGTCCCCTACCCGGCAGGCACCGATGCGACGAATCTGAAAGAGCGCGCCGCCTGTGCCGTTCGCGCACTGAAATCCTTTGCGCCGGATTTCACCCGATGCCGCGTATGGGCGATGCTTGCAAAAGCCGAACTCTCGCTTCTGACGCTTCCGCCCACGAAAACGGAAGAAGAGCGTGATGCCGTCGCGCTCCTGAAAGCCAGTCAGCAGACGAAATACGACGCGGCAGATCTTTGCTTTGACTACCGTCTGCAGGAAAACGTCGTCAAGGGCGCCGACGTACACGCCGTCGGACTGATGAGCAGTCAGAAAACCCTTTCGGATCTCGTCGCCGCTTTCAAGGAAAGCGGCGTAACGTTGGCGGGCGTCACGTCCACGAAACTTTCGCCCGCGATTCTTCTGCGTCCCGCATTCGGCCCGCAGCCGTGGAACAGTTTCGCCACCCTGCATGTGTCGGACGACTGCAGCATCCTCTCCATCTTCTCGGGCGGCCGCATGGTGCAGCAGCGCACCATCAACTTCGGTCGTGCGCTCTTTTTGTCCAAGGTGACGGAACGCCTCGCTCTGCAGGACATGGGGCGCGATGTCAACACCGACAGCGGCCGCGCACGACTCCTGCACGCCGCAAACACCCTTTTGGCGAACGATCACCCCACCGACGAGGAACGGCAGCTTCTCGCGGATTCTCTGAACGACGGCACGCACCGCATGGTGAGTTACATCACGCGTACGGTGAATTACTACCAGCGCGTGGAAAAAGGACTCCCTTTGGAAGGCCTCATCGTCGTCGCGAGCCACGGGATTGAACAGGCGCTGCATGCCGAAATCGAACGTTCCTTAGGGATTACAAGCCTCCCGTATCTCTGTCCGATCGCCCGCTCCGCGGATGCCGAAGCCGCCATGCGCGCCATCACCGCCCAGTTCAAGTTTGCGGCGATGATCGACGCCATTGCGCTGGGGTTTGCGGACGACGAACGAATTCCGAACCTTCTGGAAACCCCGGACGTCCGGCGCACCAACCGCCGTTACGCCTTGGTCAGAAAGGCCGCAGCGATCACCGTGGGCGTGCTTTCAGGCGTTCTCATTGCCGCCGGGCTTTATTTCGCCTGGGGGTGGCACGAAGCGTCCGCAGACGCCACCCTCAAAGAAAAGCAGTTGGCGGCGATCACAAAGCCCTTATCCCCCACGATGCTCCGCAGCGAAGCCGCCAAACTCGCAAGTCTCGAACGCGACGGCGCCGAACTTCTCAAAAAACGCCGGTTTGCAGCCCTCATGGCCCAAGTCGCGGCGATCCGCGGCGACGATATCTTCATTACAGGGATGACGTTGACGGATGCCGCCTCAGCCCCCGATGCCCGCAGCAACCGCCGCAACAACCGAAATAATGACGCGGCATCGTCCGGCCGACACGTTCTCACGATTTCCGCCGAACTCTTTCAGACACCGGCAGAACGGGAAACGGCGCTTGCGAATTTCTTAAATCGATTGGAAACCAGCATGAAGGACGCCGTCATCACCGTACGGCGTGACGCCGGCACCTCCGGCGGCTTCCCTGTGGTGATCCGCATGGAAGGGAGTTTTTGATGCAGGACAAAGTGAATCAATTCTTCCGCACCATTCCGGTGGCGAAAGCCGTGCTCCTTGCCGTCGTCTTTTTGTTGTCGGCGGCGTTTGCGGGCAGCTGCTGGTGGCTCAAGGCATCCGCAGAAAAAGACGCCGCAATAGCAGACGACAAATTAAAGGCGCAGCAGACGCTCGCGCTTCCCTACGCGCGACTTTTGGAGCGGCAACGCTCTTTGACGGCGCTCGTCAAACGCACGCCCTCCAAACCCATGCCCGCCGCCATCGCGGACTTAAACCTGGTCCTGGCTGAGGTCGCAAAAGAAGCGGGCCTGCCCGGCGCGCGGTTCGTGCCTGACGGCGTCTCGGTGGTGGGGAGCTCGTCGCTGCGCTTTACCGTCACCGCCGAAGGAAGCGCCGAAAACTTCCGACGGTTCCTTTTGGTGCTGAGTGATCAGAATTGGGTCTCGGATGTGAACAACGTGGACGTGAAATCCGGCACGCCCCTTCATACGCTTTCTGCCCGCTTTAATGCGACGTGCAGAGCCTTTCAGAAAGGGGCCGCCAAATGAATCCTCGTGAACAAAAACTTTTGGCGCTGATTCTGATCGTCTTAGCCTACGCCGCCTGCGACTATTTCTACCGCGCGGCCTCCGGGTTTGAAAACGACAAAGGACTCACCGCCCAATCCCAAGACGCCGCTGCGGCCGTCTCCGCCATGACGAGCCAAGTGGCAAACCTTCCGTTGTCGGATTCCGGGCGCCGCCTTTTGGAACTGGCGAACAATCCGCTTACCGACGACCCGTTGGCGCCGCCCAGTGCAGCGATGCGTGCCACAGCCGTCTCAAATCTGCCGCACGTGACGTTAAGCGGCGTCATCAATATGGGGAACGTAAGTCTTGCCTTGATCGGCGGCGAGGAATTCGGCGTCGGCGACCAGATTCCCGAAACCGGCGAAACGGTGAAGGCGATCACAAACGACGCCGTCACGCTCTTCGCGCCGGAAACAGGTTTAACCCGTACGCTCAAAGTCGAAGACACCGACCCCACGTTATCGGATTTAACCAACCGTCCGGCGCAGCCGGCAATTTAAAGGCTGCCCATTATGACTATGCTGAATTTCAAACCGGTTTTGGCCGTCACGCTCGCCGCCCTGATACTGTCGGGTTGCGCCACCCGCAACGCCAAAGACATTCCGAACGAATTCGCCGAACACTGGCAGCAGGAAGCCCGGGATCGCCAAGGCTATTCGCCGGCGCCCACGGATCTGCAGCCCGAACCGCGCGTTCTCCTGTCGCAGTCCGACGCTGCGCTGCAGGGTAAGGAAAAGGCGCTCCCCGGCCAACGCATCACGCTCAAACTTCAGAATGCCGGCGTGGACACGGTGCTGCGCGCGATGGCCAACGCCGCGGGGGTAAGCCTCATGATGGCCCCCGGCATCAAGGAAACGACGAGCATCAACGTCAAAAACGCCCGTTGGTCGGATGTGTTCCTCTCCATTTTGAATTCGAACGGCCTTGACTGGCAGTGGCAGGGCAACATCCTGCAGGTGGTGACGCTCGCGGAAAAGCAGCGCCTTACCGGGATGATGAACCTCAACAATCAGCTCGCCGAAGCCTATCAGGCAGCCTCCCACACGGGTCCCCTCTCGGTGCAGGTCGTGAACGTCCGATATTCCGACGCGAAGTCCCTCAAAGAAAGCCTTTCCAAATTCGTCACGCGCAACAAGGATGCCGTGATCGAAATCGACGAACACAACAACGCACTCATTCTGCAGGGCACGGCGATTGAACAAAAGCGCATGCTGGCGCTGATCGACCATCTTGACCGGCCGCGGCCTCAGGTACTTTTGAAGGCCTACATCGTCGAAACGACGAAGGAAAAGGCGCGTGAACTCGGCATGCAGTGGGGCGGCAAATTCACGAACGGCTCGCACACCACCTGGGGCGCGGGCGACGGGACGGCCTCATCGGGTTCCTCCGGTTCCGCCACCGCGTCCTCCGGTGTTGATCCCTCGAATTTCCGACTGGACTACAGCTCGCTCACGAACGCCGGGAGCGCGGGTTTGATCGGCCTCACCCATGTCGGCACCCGCAACGTTCTTGAAGCACAGTTAAATCTCATGGAACGCGAAGGGGTATTGAACATTCTCTCTTCCCCCTCCATCACCACGCTCGACAACAAGATGGCCTACACGGAAAACGGCGAAAAAGTGCCGTACGTGAGTAAGGACAGCGACGGGGACGACAACGTCAAATTCGAAGACGCGGTACTGCGTCTTGAGATGACGCCGAACGTGATTGACGCCTCGAACCTGAAGCTGAAGGTACTCATCAAGAAGGACGAAGTGGATTCGTCCCGAAGCGTGCAGGGGAACCCCTACATCGTGAAAAAGCAGACGGAAACGACGCTTCTCGCAAAAAGCGGTGAAACCATCGTCATTTCCGGCCTCACCAAAGAACGCGGATCCCTCTCAGATGCGGGACTCCCGGGCCTTCGCGACGTTCCGGGCGGCAAATACGTCTTCGGTTCCACAAACCGCACGACGTCGATGGAAGAAGTGCTGATCTTCATTACGCCTGAAATTCTCCCGACGCGCGAAGCCGGCAACCGAGCGGCGCGTCCCTTGTCGGCGTCGCCTGACGTCTTGGCCGAGCCCCCGCGCCGTCATCGCCGCCCTGCCGTGGAGGATTAAACGATGCCGAACAACGTACCGCGTTTTAATCGTTCGCCGCGCTTAGGGGAACAGCTCGTCTTAAAGGGCATTCTCACCGAAGAGGCTTTGGAAAACGCCCTGTCGGCCGCAAAAGCCGCCGACATGAAGTTGGGGGAATACTTGACGAGCCACGGCATCGTCCCGGAAGAAGACATTCTGAAGGCCTTGTCCGAGCAGTTGAACTTTCCCCTTTACAACCCGGACGAATTTCCGCTCGACCCCCATCTGAAGGACTTGGTGCCGCAGGACGTGGCGCGCGAAAACCGCCTCGTGCCCCTCACCCTTGAAGGGGGCGTGCTGTACTGCGCGCTTCTTGATCCCAACAACTTCCGGGCTTTGGACACCGTCGAAGAAACCTGCCGCTGTCAGGTAGAACCCGTGCTCTGCACGAAGGCGGACTTCGTACGGCTTTTCAGCGCAGTCTACGGCGAATACAGCGCCTTCTCCGAAATGCTGGGCGAAATCGACGCGGACTCGACGCCCGACGCCGGTATGGCGGACGAAGAAGTCATCACGAACAATGCCGTTGACGACGTCCCGGTCATTCGTCTCGTAAACCTCATCTTGTCCGAAGGCGTCAAAGTGGGCGCCAGCGACATTCACATCAATCCCGAAAAGACGACGGTGAACGTCCGCTATCGCGTGGAAGGGATGCTCCGCAAAGCATCCGAAGTCCCCCTGAAACTTGCCCCGTCCGTTGTGTCCCGCATCAAGATCATGGGCAACATGGACATTTCGGAAACGCGTCTGCCGCAGGACGGCCGCTTTACGATCAAGGTGGAGGGCCACGAAATCAACGTGCGTGTGTCTTCAATCCCCACGACCTACGGCGAAAACGTCGTCATGCGCCTCTTGGACATGAGTGCGCAACGCATTTATGAACTCCCGAAACTCGGCATGGGCCCCGAAGACTATGAACTCGTCACCCAAGCTGCGCACAAGCCCTACGGCATGATTCTTTCCACCGGCCCCACGGGGAGCGGTAAGAGTTCGAGTCTGTACGCCATCATCAAATTGATAAACCGCGACGAAGTCAACATCATGACTTTGGAAGACCCGGTGGAATACCGTATGGCGGGTGTGCGTCAAGTGCAGTTAAACGTCAAGGCGGGGATGACCTTTTCGTCGGGGCTGCGCGCCATCCTGCGTCAGGATCCGGACATCCTGATGGTGGGCGAAATTCGTGACCGGGAAACTGCGCAGATTGCCGTGCAGGCGGCTTTGACGGGACACTTGGTGTTGTCAACGCTTCACACGAACGACGCCTTGTCCGCTGTGACCCGTCTCGTCGATATGGGGGTCGAGCCCTACCTCGTCGCCTCCGTCCTTCTCTGTTCCTTTGCGCAGCGCTTGGTGCGCTGCGTGTGTCCGCACTGTCGGGAGCCGTATCAGCCCTCAACCGGGTTGCTGCATGTCTTTGGGCTTACCCCCGAAGACGGCCCCTTCTTTCACGGGAAAGGCTGCCCCCGCTGCGGCGGCACAGGCTACATGGGGCGAACCGCCATTTTCGAAGTCTTCCCGATGTTGGACGAACTCCAAGAAATGATCACGGCCAGCAAATCCAAGCAGGAAATCTACCGGCGTGCCCGAGAACTCGGAATCCGCACCATGACAGACGACGCGGCAAAGAAAATCCGAGCCGGCATCACCACCGCGGAAGAGGCGATCCGCGTTACGGCGGCATAAGCAGGCTGACGCGCTATGACGACTTATAGTTATGAGGCGATCAACGCCGCGGGGAAACGCACCAAAGGGACGGTGGAAGCGGCGAACGCTGCGGAAGCCAAGGGGAAACTACTGCAGTCGGGTTTGGCGGTTCTGAAACTTACGGCGACCGCGGGATCGGCGCCTTCTGTCACCACGAACAAAGACGGCCCAACCCCGACCTTCAACTGGCGGCGTTTTTTCGAAAAGAAACTCCCCACTAGGGAACTCATTCTGTTTACAAAGCAGTTCCGTACGCTTTACACGGCGGGCATCACGCTGGACGACATTTTTGAGATTCTCGCGCGTCAGACCCAGCACAAAGCTTTTAAAGCCGTCATTGAAGACATGCGGCGCCGCGTGACGCAGGGCGAAAACCTCAAACAGGCGTTTCAGGCACATAAAAACATTTTCTCGCCTCTTTACTGCGCCATGATCGGCGCCGGGGAAGAATCGGGCGCATTGCCTGACGTTCTGGATCGCCTCACCTACATCATTGAACACGAAGAGATGACGAAACAGAAGATCGCCTCCGCCACGCGCTACCCTAAGATGGTGGTGGCAGTGATGGTGGGTGCCTTTCTTATTTTGTTAAACGTCGTCATTCCGCAGTTTGCGTCCCTTTATGCCAACTCCAAAATAGCGTTGCCCTGGCCCACGCAGGCAGCGATTACGTTGAACAAACTCTGCATGGAATGGTGGTGGATCATCGCCCTCATCGTCGCGGGGTGCGTCGTGGCGTACCAACAATTTATAAAAACAGAGCGCGGCATCCTTTGGCGCGATACGCTGTCTTTGAAGATTCCCATCATCGGCACGGTTTTGAAAAAGTCAGCCATCGCCCGCTTTGCGGCCATTTTGTCCATTCTGCAACGCAGCGGCATCTCCATCATCGACGCCATGTCGATTGTGTCGGAAACGGTGAACAACGCCTTCTTCAGCCGTCGTATGGCGGAAATGAAGGAAAAGATTCATTCGGGCGAAGGCGTGGCGACAGCTCTGACGGAAGTCGGAGGCTTCAGCCCGTTGGCTCTAAGTCTCATCACCGTGGGCGAAAACACGGGGAGTCTGGAAGAGATGTTGACCGAACTCTCCAAGCACTACGACACGGAAGTGAACCTCGCCGTTGATGAGCTGACTGAATGGATCGGACCCATTCTCATCATCGCGTTGGGTGCGGTGGTGTTGTTTTTCGCGTTGGCAATCTTCTTGCCGATGTGGGATTTGGTGAAGTTTGTATAGAGCTCGGCGGGCGTCGAAATACCGCTCAAAAGTTCCCCAAGCAGAGGTCGCGGTCTTCTGCGTTTCGTTAACGCCCAACGGAGAACCAAAATGACGATTGACCGTCAAGGCGTACGCATAAAAGTCGTACTTCGAAAAACGACACTGTATGTAATCGCTCTGAGTTGCTGTCGCAGTGTTTTCTGCCCGGATTTTTCATCTGGGAAAAGTTTGACTTTACCCTGGACTTCCCAACAATGTTGCACTCAAGCCTTCGGATATGCATTTATTTCTCGAATTTCTTCAAAAATTTGTTGCATTTTCGAGTTTTTTTATTTATCATTGAGTGTAACGATTGTACTCAATGATAAGTCAGAAAAAATGGCTGAAAGAAAGGTTACGATTCCCGTGATT